>Ga0208381_1000039_pt1 | contig 54316 bp, 50 predicted proteins | sample CryBogCBE13Jul09_FD_184572 | JGI IMG/M metagenome (GOLD analysis project Ga0208381, IMG submission 184572) | Freshwater microbial communities from Crystal Bog, Wisconsin, USA - CBE13Jul09 (SPAdes) (version 2) | ecosystem: Environmental > Aquatic > Freshwater > Lake | place: Crystal Bog...
CTCGCTGATGCGGGCCGCGCCTTCCTCGGTGGTGGCAGTGCCGACCACACGGGCGCCTTGCGCTGCCAAGGTCAAAGCAATCGAAGCACCAATGCCCCGCGAAGCACCGGTCACCAAGGCCACTTGGCCATTGAATCGACGCTCCGAAGGCGGGTGGATGGGGTGGGCTTGAGGAGAGGTCATGGGGTGTTCTTTAAAAGTTCGTGCAGTTCAGACAAGCTGGCAGGATCTTGCACACAACCGCTGAGCAACTCGGGTTCGATGCGCTTGGTCATCCCTGCCAAGACCTTGCCAGGACCACACTCTACGATGGCTTTGGCGCCGCGCGCCTTAAGCGCTTGCACACATTCCACCCAACGCACGGGTTGATAAGCCTGGCGGTACAAAGCATCGCGCAAACGGGCGGGGTCGGTCTCCACCGCCACATCGACGTTGTTCACCACCGGAATTTGCGGCGTTTGAACATTCACACTTTGCAAACGTTCGCGCAAAGCCTCGGCCGCTGGGCGCATCAAACTGGAGTGAAACGGCGCCGAGACCGGCAGCGGCAAGGCGCGTTTGGCCCCCATGGCCTTCAAGTGTTCGCAGGCTTTGGCCACGCCGGCGGCGGTGCCGGCAATGACGGTTTGAGCCATGTCGTTGAAATTGACGGCTTCTGCCACCTCAGGGCTGCCTTCGGCTTGAAAACCTTGGGTGACTTCCAAACAGCCTTGCACGACTTGTGCCGAGGGCAAGCCCAAAATGGCCGCCATCGCACCGACGCCGACGGGCACGGCTTCTTGCATGGCCGCTGCGCGAAAACGCACCAGCGGCACCGCTTCGCTCAAACTCAGCACACCCGAAGCCACCAAGGCCGAGTACTCGCCCAAAGAATGACCGGCCACAGCCATGGGCGTCAAACCCGTTTCAGACAACCAAATCCGATAAGCCGCAATGGCCGACACCAGCATCACGGGCTGGGTGTTGGTGGTCAAGGCGAGGGCTTCTTTGGGGCCTTCTTGAATCAGCAACCCCAAGTCTTCGCCCAAAGCGTCTGAGGCTTCTTGCAAGGTGGCACGCAAAACAGGGTGATCGCCCCAAGCCGCCAACATGCCCACCGACTGAGAGCCTTGGCCAGGAAATACAAATGCAAATGCTGTCATCTCAATTGCCATCTCTACTTAATACTGCACCAAAACAGAGCCCCAGGTAAATCCACCCCCCACGCCTTCAAGCAGCAGGTGTTGGCCGCGCTGAATTTGGCCCGCGCGAACCGCTTGGTCCAGCGCCAAGGGAATGGACGCCGCCGAGGTGTTGCCATGCTGATCCACCGTGACGACCACTTTGTCCAGCGGCAATTTCAATTTCTTGGCGGTGCTTTGCATGATCCGGATGTTGGCTTGATGGGGAATCAACCAATCCAAATCGGCTTCGGTTTTGCCGGCCTTGGCGAGCACAGTTCGAGCAGTGTCTTCTAAGACGCCGACCGCCAGTTTGAAGACCGCTTGGCCGTCCATTTTCAGCAAGGGGTCGCCGGTGATTTGACCACCGGACACATGACCAGGGACACACAAAATGCCCACATGCTTGCCATCCGCATGAAAGTCGGTGGCCAATATGCCAGGTTCTTCGGAGGCTTCCAGCACCACCGCACCAGCGCCATCGCCAAACAAGACGCAGGTGGTGCGGTCGTTGAAATCCAGAATGCGTGAAAAAATTTCAGCGCCCACCACCAAGGCGCGGCGCACCGCTCCGCTTTGAATCATGGCGTTGGCAACGGTGGTGGCATAAATGAACCCACTGCAAACCGCCTGAATGTCAAAGGCGGCTGAGCCCGAGGTGCCCAGTTTGTTTTGCAAAATACAAGCGGTGGAGGGGAACACCATGTCCGGGGTGGAGGTGGCCACGACGATCAAGTCGAGATCGTCGGCCGTCAAACCCGCTGCCGCCAAGGCTTGTAGTGAAGCCTGCAAAGCCAGGTCGCTGGCCATTTGATCGGGGGCCGCAAAGTGGCGAGCCCGGATGCCGGTTCGCTCAACAATCCAATCATCGGAAGATTCAATGCCCTTGGCGGCCAATTCGGCGACCAAGTCGGCATTGCTCAAGCGGCGCTGGGGAAGGTAGCTGCCAGTGCCCGCAATTCGGGAATAAATCGTCATGAAGCTGGTTAGGCCGACTGCGTCGTCGTCGCTTCGCTGTGTGCCGCTGCCAACAAGGGCGATGCATGGGCGATGCGTTCTTTGACTTGGTCAAGCAAGTTGTGACTGGCGGCATCATACGCCCGGTTCAAGGCCTGTTCGAACGCAAACGCATCGGCCGAGCCATGGCTTTTGAAGACCAAACCGTTCAAACCCAAAAAGGCAGCACCGTTGTAGTGACGATGGTCAACTCGTTTTTTAAACGCAGATAACACCGGATAGGCCAAAATAGCAGCCATTTTCGTAAAGATACTGCGTGAAAACTCTTGTTTCAGGAATTCGCCAATCATCTTGGCAACGCCTTCGCTGGCCTTGAGTGCCACATTGCCGACAAAGCCATCACAAACCACGATGTCGGTCGTTCCTTTGAAAATATCGTTGCCTTCGACGTTACCGACAAAGTTCAAATCGCCTGTTTCGGCTGCTCTTGTCAGCAGTTCGCCTGCTTTTTTGATGACTTCGTTGCCTTTAATGACTTCTGAGCCAATGTTGAGCAAACCCACGGTGGGGTTGCCACGGCCTTTGAGCACCGAATCCAAGGCCGACCCCAGCACTGCAAATTGCAGCAAATGCTGTTCGTTGCAATCTACATTCGCACCCAGATCCAGCACGGTCGTGGCACCGCCCAATATATTGGGCATGGGATAGGCAATCGCGGGACGTTCGATGCCCGGCAGGGTTTTGAGCACGTAGCGGGCAATGGCCATCAAAGCACCCGTGTTGCCCGCCGAGACCGCCGCCTGGGCGTGTCCATCTTTGACTTGGGTGATCGCCACCCGCATGGAAGAGTCTTTTTTGCGGCGCAAGGCCACTTCAATCGGGTCGTCCATCTCGACCACCTCGCTGGCCGTCAACACGTGGCTGCGCGGATGCGACCAAGCCGCCATGGCCTGAGGCAATCCCACCACGATCAACTGGGCATCGGGATGGGCCGACAAAAACTGGCGACACGCCACCAAGGTTACTTGGGGGCCATGGTCGCCCCCCATGCAATCCACTGCAATGGTGATCATGAGGTCAAAGTGGTGGCGTAGACAAAAGAAAAGCCCGCGCTACGGAGGGGTAGCATCGGGCTTGTGAGGCAGTGGCTGATTAAGCTTCTGACTTGTTTTTCAACACCTGGCGGCCGCGGTAAAAGCCGTTGGGGCTGATGTGGTGGCGCAGGTGGGTTTCACCGGTGGTCGGCTCAACAGCAATACCCGGAACGTTCAGGGCATTGTGCGAACGATGCATACCGCGCTTGGAAGGCGATTTTTTGTTTTGCTGAACAGCCATGACAGGCTCCTAAAAATTTGTGCGAAGCCCGCGAGTATAACGTAAGCAATTGAGAATGCCAAGGTTTATTTGGCTGGCCCCTTTTTCCCCTCGTTTTTGAGCTGGGCCAAAACAGCAAAAGGATTGGGTTTTTCAGCCTCGGATTGAATGAAATCTTCGTCGACCACTGAAAAAGGCACCGCCTCGGGGCAAACACCATGTTTGGGCACCACAGGCAGGGCCATCAGCAACTCGTCTTCAACCAAGGCTTGCAAATCAAAGTCACGCTGCCAAACCAGCACATCTTCTTCGCTGACCTCGTCTTCTATTTCAGCGGTCGCCTCATCAGCGACAAAGCGGTAATCGCGCTCAAAGGCCAAATCCAAGGTGACAGGCCCCAAACAACGCTCGCAGCGCAAGGTGGGCTGGGATTGAACGGATAAGTGCAACCAAGTTTGGGGAGCACCGCCCGTTACTGGGCGCAGTTCGCCTTGCGCTTGCCAATGCACCTCGGCGCTGGCGGCTTGATCGGGCCACAACAAATCGGTCAAACGATGAAATGCCAAAAGGGGGGCATGGCCGACCACTTCTTGGGCTGGGGTTGCCTGAGCCAAAGCGCGGGGATCCACGGTGCGGGGGTTAATGGTTCGAGGGTCACTGGTGCGGGGGATAGACATCAGGTCAGTGTAAAAGAAACCCGCAGAAACCCATTCAAACAACTTGATTGAATTCGTAAGAAAATCCAACCATGTCCGAAATCCACGAATCCCCGACCGCTTCCGCCCTGCCCGCCGCATCGCCCCATCGGCGCTTGATCCTGGGTTCAACCTCCCGCTACCGGCGTGAACTTTTGAGCCGCCTGCAGTGGCCTTTCGACGTGGTGGCCCCTGAGGTCGACGAAACACCGCTCGTTGGCGAAGCGCCTTTGGCCTTGGCCACCCGTTTGGCACTGGCCAAAGCCAAAGCCGTGGCGAGCCAATTCCCGCAGGCGGTGGTCATTGGCTCCGACCAAGTGGCCGATCTGAATGGGCTTCCTTTGGGCAAGCCTGGCACCCATGAACGGGCCTGCGCTCAATTGCGACAAATGAGCGGTCAAACGGTGATTTTTCAAACCGCGCTGGCTGTGGTGTGCCAAGCGAGCAGGTTCGTCGAAACCGACCTGGCTGCCGTGCGCGTCCAGTTTCGAGACTTGAGCGACGCCGAAATTGAGTATTACCTGCTGACCGAACAACCTTATGACTGCGCGGGCAGCGCCAAGAGCGAAGGCTTGGGCATTGCGTTGTTAGAGCGCATCGACAACGACGACCCCACTGCCCTGGTTGGCTTGCCTTTGATTCGGACTTGTCGCCTGCTGCGGGCGGCGGGCCTGCCTTTGCTAAGCCCAAGCGCCGCATGACAACCGGTCGACTCTTTTTGGTGCCTGCGCCTTTGGATTTTGGCTGCGCTGAACAAGCCCCGCTGACCGATGTCTTGCCCGACTTGACCTTGCGCCAAGCGGCAGCGTTGCAGCACTGGGTTTGCGAAAACGCCAAAACCACCCGCGCCTACCTGAAGCGGGTGCAGGCCATTTACCCTTTGCCTTGCGCGCTGCAAGACATGGCCATCACTGAGTTGCCAAGGGAGGCCCACAAAAAAGGCGACCACGTGGGCGCCAGTTCGTTTGATGCCAAGCCTTTACTGAAAGCGGCTTTGGCGGGTCATGACATCGGCTTGGTCAGCGAGGCCGGCATGCCCGCGGTGGCCGATCCCGGCTCCTCTGTCGTTCGGGCAGCCCACGAATTGGGCGTGCCGGTGCTGCCCTTGGTCGGTCCGGTGTCGCTTTTATTGGCCTTGGCGGCCAGCGGCTTGAATGGCCAGAATTTCGCCTTCGTGGGTTATCTGCCTCAAGACGCCGTCGACCGGAAAAAACGCTTGCAAGACTTGGAGCAACTGGCGCACAAAACCAGCCAAACCCAGCTCTTTATTGAAACCCCGTTCAGAAACGCCGCCTTGTGGCGTGGCCTGCTCGAAGGCTTGCAGCCACAGACCCGTTTGGCCATCAGCTACGGCATCAGCTTGGCCCATGGCGGCCACTTCAGTCAGACCGTGAAAGCATGGCGACAAAGCCACCCAAGTGCTTGCCCAGCAGGGGATTTACCGGCGGTATTTGGCTTGGGGCGGTAAGTCGTTAATCGTTAACGCTTTGGCGCTTGAGTACCTAACTAATTAACTGCCTAAGTAGTTAAGAACCTCAGTGCAAAGACGGCGATGAAGTCAGCGCCCCAACGGCCGCGTGGCCCATGGCCGCACCAAAGCGCTTGGCCAAACGTTCAGCGACATTTTCACGTTGGGTGTAATCGACCAAGTTGTCGACTTTGACGATGTCGCGCGCCACCGAGTCCACGCTGCCCAAACCATCGATCAAGCCCAAGGCGGCGGCTTGCTCCCCGTTCCAAAACAGGCCGCTGAAGAGGTCCGGGGCTTCTTTCAAACGATCGCCACGGCCGGTTTTGACGGCCTTGATGAACTGCTGGTGAATTTGATTCAGCATGGCCTGCGCGTAGGCTTTTTGGGCCTCCGATTCGGGGCTGAAGGGGTCGAGCATGCCTTTGTTGGTGCCCGCTGTCATCAAACGGCGTTGAACGCCCAACTTGTCCATCAGGCCGGTGAAGCCAAAGCCATCCATGAGCACGCCGATGCTGCCCACAATGCTGGCTTTGTCGGCATAAATTTGGTCGGTGGCCGCGGCAATGTAGTAGGCCGCGGAGGCGCACTCTTCTTCGCAGACGGCGTAAATGGGTTTGTCGTGTTTCTTTTTGAGGCGCATGATTTCGTCGTAAATCAACCCCGCCTGCACCGGACTGCCGCCAGGCGAATCGATTTGCAGCACGATCGCCTTGGCTTCATCGGCTTCAAAGGCGCTGCGCAAGGCGCTCAAAATGCCTTCCGCACTGGCTTCTGAGCCGGACGCAATTTCACCCTTAATGCCGACGACCGCCGTGTGAGGCCCACTGATGTCCATCGACGGATCGGCTTTGTGGAAACCGAACCAAATCAAGACCAAAAACACCAGCAGCCATGCCAAGCGCAGGCCGTTGCGCCAGCGACGCGCCGTGCGCTGCTCGGTCAAGGTCGACAAAACCAGCTTTTCCAACACCGCACGCTCCCAGTGGCCGGTCGAAGCAGGCGCCGCCGCGGTGGGTTCGTGCTTGGGCTCGTGATTGGGTTGGTACTGGGGTTCGGGTTCTGGGGTGGCGTGGTTGTCCATGGTGCAGCGTTAAAAAGTTTAAAAAGCCAGTGGCTGTAAGTTGTAGGCAGTATGCCAGTGGACCACGCCGAGGTCTTCGGATAACTCAATTTTGACCAGGCCGCCGCGGCAAGGGCCGCCTGCGCATTCGCCGGTGTCGGGGGCGTATTCTGCGCCGTGCGTGGCGCACAACAACCACCGGCCAGAAGGATCAAAAAAACGATCGGGCTGGTAGTCCATTTCCATCGCGACATGGGTGCAGCGGTTCAGGTAGGCATGGACCTGGCCTTCAAAACGAATGGCAAACGCGCGGCAAGTTTGGCCGGCGTAATTCACATCGAAGGGCACCGCCAAGCTGCCTTCCACCAAATCTTGGCTGTTGCAAAGCGGGATGGCCACGCTGGTTTGTGTGGTGGAGGGGGACGTGTTTTCAGCCATGTTGCAACAACCAAGTGTGTAAATCGGGCACTGAATGGGCGATGTGGAGGGGCTTGAGCGCATGAAAAGCGGCGGGCTCATGGGCGCCGTAACTCACGCCCACCCGGGGACAGCCGGCGTTGAGTGCCATTTGCAGGTCGTGTGTGGTGTCGCCAATCATCAAAGTGCGTTCTGGTGGCACCTCGAATTGCGTCATCAGCTCATGGAGCATGGTGGGGTCGGGCTTGCCGGCTGTTTCGTCGGCGGTTCGAGAACCCGCAAAAACACCTTTTAAGTCGCTGAATTGCAAGGCCTCGTCCAAGCCGCGTCGGCTTTTGCCTGTGGCCACGGTGACCAGGTACCCACGCTCATTCAAGGCCGCCAGCATGGGCAAGACCCCTTCAAAAAGCACGATGTCGTTTTGGTGTTGTTTGTAATGAAACTGGTAACGCTTGCCCAACTCCGGGTATTTTTCTGGCGGGACATCGGGCGCCGCATGGGCCAATGCCTGCATCAAGCCCAGACCGATGACATAGGCCGCGGCCTCGGCGCTGGGCCGTTGGCCACCGACGTCAACCACCGCCGCCTGAATGCAACGCACGATGAGGCCTGTGGAGTCAAACAAAGTACCGTCCCAATCAAAGGCAATCAAGTCAAAAGCCCTGGGCTTGGACGGGGCAGTAGGGGTTTGAGCAAGGTTCATGATGGAGAGGAGGTTCGCGAGATTGTTAGAGGAGGTGCGATCAGTGAATGAATCATGAAGGGGGCAGGGGCTGCAATTTTCCAACAAATTCCTGCAACTCTGGGGGCAGATTCAGTTCCAACGCGACGCGCTCGCCGCTGGCCGGGTGGTCGAACTGCAAGCGCCAAGCGTGCAAGAACATGCGCTTGAGGCCGGCTTTTTGCAAGCGCTTGTTGAGTTCAAAGTCGCCATATTTATCGTCGCCAGCGATCGGGCCACCTTGTGAAGACAAGTGCACCCGAATTTGGTGGGTGCGGCCGGTTTTGATGGTCACTTCCAGCAAGGTGAATGGCGGCAGGTCGCTGGCGGCCAAGAGGGGGGTGGGCGCTAATTTTTGCTGCACCTTGACCAAGGTGACGGATTTCATGCCGTCCGGATCGTCCTTGGCGACCACTTTGACCCGGCGCTCGCCGTCGGGCAGCAGGTATTTGTGCAAGGGGGAATCGATGACCTTTTTATTTTCTGGCCAGAAGGCGCCCGTCGCCTCCAATTTGCCGTCCCCCCTTGCCAGGGTGACCAAGGCCAAATAAGTCTTGCCCGTGGCACGTTCCCGAAACTGGTCCTGCAAGGCATTCAAGGCCGAGCGCTTTTTGGCAACCAACAAGATGCCCGAGGTTTCTCGGTCGAGTCGGTGCACCAATTCCAAGTAGCGGGCTTGCGGGCGCGCTTTTCGGAGTTGCTCAATCACGCCAAAGCTCACGCCACTGCCACCGTGTACCGCCACGCCAGCGGGTTTGGCCAAGGCGAGCAAATGCTCATCTTCAAACAACACATCGAAGTCACGCGCGGGGGCCGATCCCGCCAACAACTCGGGGGGTTTTTCGGCCACTCTGACGGGGGGCAAGCGCACCAAATCGCCGGCATGCACCCGAGCGTCGGCCGACGTCCGGCCTTTGTTGACCCGCACTTCTCCGCTGCGAATGATGCGGTAGACGTGGGTTTTGGGCACCCCTTTGAGGTGGCGCATCAAAAAATTGTCCAACCGCTGGCCTTCGGACTCTTCGTCCACTTCCAACCAACTGGCTTGGGGCAAGGAGGGCTTAGCCTCTATAATGTGTTTCACTAGCGCTGCGCCGTAAGGGGTTGATGCCTCAGGAGTTTAGTCCAGAGACGCCCACCGTCGCTTAATAGCCGCGTTAGCCAGGTCGATGTGCAGGTGTTTCCTCAAAAGGCGGAACCCTCTCACAGCGCCCGATCTGGACCGACTTTTTGAAACACACCGAACTGGAATACCCATGTCAGGGGTGCCCAATGCGTTCATGCGACGTTGAGCATCTTTGGCGGATAAAGCGAAACACTGTTGAGATGATGATGCTCCTGGCCTTGATACCAACCTGCCTGCGGTGGCTTCTGCCCCTGCACCCAGGTTCCGTCATGCCTGTCAGCACCAGCGGGGCAGGCATTGACCTGCAAAGCCCGCCTTGGCCTTGGCCCCTTCGCTTTACTCCACGCGCCCTTGTCTTTGTCTCCGCCCCGCTCCTTGCGGGTCTGAACATCGACCGTCTCGGCAATTCCCCTTCGTTCACCTTCGTTTCAAAGCGTCTGTCCTGACTTTGTTGACTCGACCGGCTCGGATTTCCTGGGCTGTCAAGTCGTTGAGTGATGACGATTGCAAGGGCCATTTGGGCCCGAAAGGAAGTGCTTTATGAAGCGGATGCTGATCAATGCCACGCAGGCAGAAGAACGCCGTTTGGCGATTGTGGACGGGCAAAAACTGCTCGACTACGAAATTGAAATCGAAGGGCGCGAACAACGCAAAGGCAATATTTACAAAGCCGTCGTGACCCGGGTTGAGCCCAGCCTGGAAGCCTGTTTTGTGGATTACGGCGAAGAGCGCCACGGCTTTTTGCCGTTCAAAGAAATCTCGCGCATGTACTTTGCGGCCGGCGTTCCTGCCAGCCAAGCCACCATCAAAGACGTGATCAAAGAAGGCCAAGAACTGCTGGTCCAGGTCGAAAAAGAAGAACGTGGCAACAAGGGCGCTGCCCTCACGACCTTCGTCAGCTTGGCCGGCCGTTATGTGGTCCTGATGCCCAACAACCCCCGTGGCGGCGGCGTTTCTCGCCGCATCGAGGGCGAAGACCGGGCCGAACTCAAAGAGGCCATGGACCAGTTGGAATACCCCAATGGCATGTCCATCATCGCCCGAACCGCAGGCATTGGCCGCAGCGCCCCCGAATTGCAGTGGGACTTGAACTACCTCTTGAAGCTTTGGACCGCCATCGACGGCGCGGCCAAGGGCGGCAAAGGGGCCTTCCTGATTTACCAAGAGTCCAGCTTGGTGATTCGTGCCATTCGTGATTACTTCAACCACGACATCGGCGACATCCTGATCGACACCGACGACATCTATGAACAAGCGCAGCAGTTCATGGCCCACGTCATGCCCGAGCATGCCGCCCGCGTCAAACGCTACCGCGATGACGCGCCGCTGTTCAGCCGCTTCCAAATCGAGCACCAAATTGAATCGGCCTACGCCCGCACCGTGACCTTGCCCTCGGGCGGCGCCATCGTGATTGACCACACCGAAGCCTTGGTCAGCGTGGACGTCAACTCGGCCCGAGCCATCAAAGGTGGCGACATCGAAGAAACCGCCACCCGCACCAACTTGGAAGCCGCCGACGAAGTGGCACGCCAAATGCGCCTGCGCGATTTGGGTGGCTTGATCGTCATCGATTTCATCGACATGGAAGAATCGCGCAACCGCCGTGAAGTCGAAAATCGACTGCGTGACGCGCTGCGTCAAGACCGCGCCCGCGTGCAATTCGGCACCATCAGCAAATTTGGCTTGATGGAAATGAGCCGCCAACGCTTGAAGCCCGCGCTGTCAGAAGGCTCCAGCATTCCTTGCCCCCGCTGCGGCGGTTCGGGCCATGTGCGCGACACCGAAAGCTCGGCGTTGCAAATTTTGCGCATCATCCAAGAAGAGTCCATGAAGGACAACACCGCCGCCGTCCACGCGCAAGTGCCGGTGGAAGTCGCCTCTTTCTTGTTGAACGAGAAGCGCCCCGAGATTGCCAAGATCGAGCTCAAGCAACGCATCCACGTGCTGCTGGTTCCGAACAAAACCTTGGAAACCCCGCATTACAAACTCGAGCGCCTGAAGCACGACGACAGCCGGTTAGACAACCTCGAAGCCAGCTACAAAATGGCCGAGTTGGTGGAAGACCCCACCACCGTGACGCGCCGTTCACAAGAACCGACCAATCGCCAAACCCCGGTGATCAAGGGCGTTTTGCCCGACGCCCCGTTGCCACAAGCCGCACCGCGTGCCGCGGCACCGGCCGAAGCGCCGAAGAAAGCCAATCAGGCCCCCGCAACCGCCAGCACGGCGCCCGCTCAAGCCGGTTTCTTTGGTTGGATTAAATCCTTGCTGGGTCTGCAAGCCAGCCCCGCTGCCGCACCAGCGGTCGATGCCAACAAAGCCAAAACCGAAGGCCGCGGTGAACGTGGCGAAGGCCGGTCTGAAGGACGCGGTAACGGGCGTGGTGAAGGGCGTGGTGAAGGGCGTGGTGAAGGGCGTGGTGAAGGCCGAGGCGAAGGACGTCAAGGCCGCGGCGGTCGTGGTGGTCGCAACGGCGCCCGCGCCGAGCGCCAAGAGCGCCAAGAGCGACCAGAACGTCCAGAAGGCGAACGCGCCGATGCAGGCAAAGAAACCTCGCGGCCAGCACGCGCTGAGCGTGGCGAGCGCAGTGAACGTGGTGAACGCGGTGAGCGTCCTGAACGTGCAGAGCGCGGCGAACGCAGTCCGCGTGGTGAGGGCCGTGAACGCGCCCCACGGGCCGAGCGACCCCGCCGTGAAGACGCCCCTGGATCAGCCCCTGGATCAGCTTCTGCCCCCGGCGAATTGCAAGGCGAACTGAACCTGGGCGTTCATTCTGCCGCCACCGATACCGCCAACGAAGCCCAAACCGAACGTGCACCGCGTCGTGAACGCAGCCCCCGCCGTGAACGCACCCCGCGGAACTCGGACGCCAATAACGAGAACTTGAACACGGGCAATGCGGCTTTCGAGCCCAACCCAGTGACAACCGAGGGCAGTTCAGCCTCAAACTCACAAGAGGGGGCTCAAAACACCGCGCCCGAAAACGCGGAAGCCACCGGTGAACGCCGTGAACGTCGCTCACGCGACCGCTATGGCCGTGATCGCCGCGAACGTCGAGACAACACCGATGCGCCTCAAACCGAAGGACAAAGTGAAGCACACAGCGAAGGCCATTCTGAAGGTCATTCTGAAGGGCAAGCTGAAGGCCAACAGCCAGACGCAGCACCGGCACGTCCAGCGTCTTACTTTGCCCCCGCCAACGCGCCTCAAGTCGCCGATACCGCTGTTAAGGTTGGCATGCCCAAGGCCCAGCCCTTCACCTTGCCCGTGCATGATCTGGAGCAAATCGCCATCACCGCTGGTTTGGCTTGGGTCAACTCCGACGCCACCAAAGTGGCTGCGGTTCAAGCAGCGATTGCTGCAGAGCCCAAGCCGGTCCACGTACCACGCGAGCGCCCCCCCGTGGTGGTGTTTGACGAAGGCCCCTTGGTCTTGGTTGAAACCCGCCGCGATTTGAGCGCCATGACCTCGTCGTTTGATCAGGTTTAAGCTCAAAATCAAGGCCTCAGTGAGAGCAAAGTGAGAGGTTTGTGCCATGTTGTTTTTGTTGTCCCCTGCCAAATCATTGGACTATGAAACCCCGCTGCCACAGCCTCTGACCCCCACTCAGCCGGCCTTCAAAGCGCGCAGCCAAGAACTCATCGCCGTTCTGAAAGAAAAAAGCCCGCAAGACATCGCCCACCTCATGGACTTGAGCGATGCCTTGGCGGTCTTGAACGTCGGTCGTTATCAAGCGTGGTCGCCCCGCTTCACCGCCAAAAATTCACGACCCGCCGCTTTCGCATTCAACGGCGATGTTTACGACGGTTTGAATTTCCGCTCCCTGAGTCCTGACGACTGGGCCTGGGCGCAAGACCATCTGGCCATTCTGAGTGGCCTTTATGGCGTGCTTCGACCGCTCGATTGGATGCAAGCCTACCGCTTAGAAATGGGCACAGCCCTGGCCACGAACCAAGGCAAAGACCTGTATCAATTTTGGGGTGCCGACATTGCGCAGCACCTTAACCAACGCTTGAAAAATGCCACGCTCAAAGGCAAAGCGCCCTTGGTTGTGAACCTGGCCTCGCAAGAGTATTTCAAAGCGGTTCAAAAGAAAACACTGAAGGCCGACATCGTCGACTGCGTCTTTGAGGACCGCAAGGGCGACAACTACAAAATCATCAGCTTCTTTGCCAAAAAAGCACGCGGCTTGATGGTCCGCTATGCGGTTCAGAATCGGCTCGTTGACTTGGCGCAATTGAAGGGCTTTGACCTCGACGGCTATCGTTATGCAGAAGCGGTTTCAGAGCCGAATCGATTGGTCTTTCGTCGAGATTGAAGCTGAGACGACCGCCGTGACCTCTGACATTCAACAATGGATTGTGAGCCAAGCCCAAGCCGGCCATGATGCGACCAGCTTGCTCAAGGCCATGTGCGATTCAGGTTGGCAAGAAGAGGCCGCACTGGAAACCATTCAAAAAACCCTGAGCCAATTCTTAGAACAGCGCAGCGTGGAGATGAACCTCCCCGCGCCGGTCGCCGTGCCTGACATTTCACTCGAAGACGCGGCCAATGCCTTGAATTTAGGCGACCGCGTCGTGGGCGTGGTGATGGCGATGCAGGTGCCCCGCGTCGTGGTGTTGTCGGGTTTTTTGTCGGACGAAGAATGTCAGGCGCTCATCTCAGCAGCCGCGCCCCGAATGCAGCGCTCGCTCACGGTGGACCACCAGACCGGCGCTGACCAGGTGCACGCGCAACGCACCAGCCACGGCATGTTTTTCAGCCGCGGCGAAAACGAAGTGATCCAACGCATCGAGAATCGCTTGGCCAAATTATTGAATTGGCCGGTTGAAAACGGCGAAGGCCTCCAAGTCTTGCGTTACCAACCCGGGCATGAATACAAGCCGCATTACGACTACTTTGACCCGAACGAACCCAGCGCCGCCACCGTGTTGGCGCGTGGCGGTCAACGCGTGGCCACGGTGCTGATGTACCTCAACGAACCCACCCGGGGTGGCGGCACGACCTTCCCCAGTGTGAACCTCGAAATTTCACCCCAAAAAGGCAGCGCTGTATTTTTCAATTACGACCGCGCCCACCCTGTCAGCCGCACCCTGCATGGGGGCGCGCCCGTCCGGGAAGGCGAAAAATGGGTCGCCACCAAATGGCTGCGTGAAAGAAAATTCGAATAAGAGAATTCAAATGAAAGAATTCAGATGACCAACCAGCCCTCCAGCCCCGAAAACTCCCCCTTGGGCAAAGCCGCCCGCTATGTCGACCACTATGCGCCCGGGCTTTTGTTCCCCATCGCGCGGGAAGGCAAACGCCAAGAAATTGGCGTCCAAAGCCAAGCACTGCCCTTCATGGGCGCTGATTTGTGGACGGCCTATGAGCTGTCTTGGCTGAATCCCCGCGGCAAACCGCAAGTGGCCTTGGCCCACATCACCATCCCTTGCGAAAGCCCCTGCATCATCGAGAGCAAATCCTTCAAGCTGTATTTGAACAGCCTGAACAACAGCGTTTTTGCCGATGCCGCTGCCGTGCAAGACACCCTGCGCCGCGACTTGAGCGCGGCCGTTTCAACACCCACCCAGGCCTTCAGCGTGGGGGTCCAACTCATCGACCCCGATCGATTTGATCAGCAACCCATTCACGAACTCGACGGCCTCAACCTCGACCGGTTGGACATTGAGTGCAGTCACTTCACCCCAGCCCCCGAATTGTTAAACGCAGCCACCCATGAAGCGCCTGTCAGCGAAACCTTGTGCAGCCGATTGCTCAAAAGCAATTGCTTGGTGACGGGCCAACCCGACTGGGGCAGCGTCCAAATTCGCTACAGCGGTCCGCAAATCGACCAAGCTGGTTTGCTGGCGTATTTGGTCAGTTTCAGGAACCACAACGAGTTCCATGAGCAATGCGTGGAGCGCATCTTCACCGACATCTGGCGTCGCTGCCAGCCCATCAAACTGTCGGTCTACGCCCGCTACACCCGCCGCGGCGGGCTGGACATCAACCCCTTCAGGACCAGCTTTCCTCAAGGCCTGCCACCGAACATTCGGATGGCAAGGCAGTAAGCTCGGCGGCCAGGTCTCTTGGAAAGTGAAGTTCCTCCCAATGAACCCATTGAAAAGAATCAACGCCGCTCATTAAAAGGATGCAGCTTCGCCAAATCAGGAAACACTGGCTGGGTTTTGGTTTGGAAGCCTTTCACGGCGGAGGCCACGTGTGCGTTGCTCCAAATCGCGCCTTGCATCCAGCCCATTTGTTTGAGTGAATCTTCCACAGAATGGTCTCGGGCGTAGTGGATGGCCTGCTTGGTTCCCCAAATAGCGACGGGGGGCTTGCTGGCAATTTCTTGGGCGCAGGCCATGGCGGCTGCCAACGCTTGCGCTTGGGTGTCGAAAACCTCATTGACCAAACCATGCGCCAGGGCGCGGGCTGCGGGCAAGCGGCGACCGGTGTAGGCCAGTTCTTTGACGAGGGCCAGGGGCATCAGCTTGGGCAGGCGTTGCAAGGTGCCCAAATCGGCCACCATGCCGATGTTGATTTCTTGAATGCAGAAAAACGCATCGGCGCTGGCGTACCGCAAGCAGCAGGCGGTGAGCAAATCGACCGCGCCGCCAATACAGCCGCCGTGCACCGCTGCAATCACGGGGATGCGCAAATCCTCCAACAGGTTGAAGGTCGACTGAATGTCCATTAAGGAGTCAAACACGGCCGCGCGACCCTCGGGGGTTTGGTCGTTCAGGCCGACGTTGCCTTCTTTTTGGGTGTCGAAAGTGTCCAGGGCCATGCCCGCGCAAAAGTGCTTGCCTGTGCTCGAAATGACCAACGCACGGGCCGTGCCTTCGCGGTTCAATTGACGCAACACCGCATCGAGTTCGCGCCAAAAAGAGGGGCCCATGGTGTTGAGTTGATCGGGGCGATTCAGCACCAAATGGGCGATGTGGTCTTTTTCATCGAAGGTGAAATGCTGCATGGAAAGGTTGGGTTCTGCGGCTGTTTTGGGGGAAGTTTCTGAACTCATGTTGTCTCCTGATTGAAGTTTGTTTTTTCCAAATTGCCCACGCGAACGCCGAGCAAACGAAAGCGGCGGGTCAAGTCGACTCGATTCAAACACAAGCCTGCAGTGCGCCTGATCAGGGCAGGATCGGCCGTCGCGACGGGCAAGGTTTGGTCGCGTGTCACGGACCGAAAATCGTCGTAACGCAGCTTAACGCCAATGGTGCGGCCGGCATAGCCCTTGCGCGTCAAATCCCCAGCCAAGCGCTCACACAGCCGCGTGAAAAGGGCCCCCAACTCTGCCTTGTCGTGCTGCGCATGCAAGTCGCGCTCGAAGGTGGTTTCGCGAGAAAGAGAAACCGGCTCACTTTCAGTGACCAAGGGGCGGTCGTCGCGACCCCAGGCCACTTGGTGCAACCAACGGCCTTGGTTCTGGCCAAACAACTGTTGCAATTCGAACGGGTCGCGGGCTGCGAGCTCGCCAATGGTGTGGATGCCAGCCGCGCTGAGTTTTTCGTCGGTTTTGGGGCCGATTCCGTTGATTTTTCGACAACTCAAAGGCCAAATCTTGGTCTGCAAATCTTCTTCAAACACCACCGACAGGCCATTCGGTTTGTTGAACTCACTGGCCATTTTTGCGAGCAATTTATTCGGCGCCACGCCCACCGAGCAGGTCAAACCGGTGGCTTCAAAAATGCTTTTTTGAATCAGCCTCGCGAGCACCCGGCCGCCTTCGCGTTGTCCGCCAGGCACCTCGGTGAAATCGAGGTAGACCTCATCGACGCCCCGGTCTTCCATCAAGGGCACGATGTCGGTGATGATGGCTTTGAATTGACGTGAGTATTTTCGGTATTCGTCAAAATCGACGGGCAACAAAATGGCATCGGGGCAGCGCTTGGCGGCCTTCATCAAGCCCATGGCCGAGCCCACGCCGAATTGCCGCGCTGCATAAGTGGCGGTGGTGATGACGCCGCGGCCGGTGTAGCCAGACAACCTGGGAAATACACCCACCGGAATGTCGGCCAGTGAGGGCCATGGGCCATTCAGTTCATCGACCGAACGTCGACGGCCGCCAATGACGACCGGCAGACCCTTGAGTTGCGGGTAACGCAACAACTCCACCGACGCGTAAAACGCGTCCATGTCGAGGTGCGCAATTCGTCTCACGGCGCGTCAGGGACGGTCGAGCAATTTCGACAAGGCCCTGCTTAGTAGGTGCCAGGCAACAAGATGTCTTTGCCGACTTGGTTGATGTTGGTGCGACCGCAAAAGGCCATGGTCAAGTCCAACTCGTTGCGGATGATCTTCAGCGCCTTGGTCACGCCTTCTTCACCATAGGCGCCCAAGCCGTACAAAAAGGCACGCCCGATCAAGGTGCCTTGCGCGCCCAAGGCCCGCGCTTTGAGCACGTCCTGGCCGCTGCGAATGCCACCGTCCATCCACACTTCGATGGCCTTGCCCACCGCATCCGCAATGGCGGGCAGGGCTTGGATAGAAGAAGGCGCTCCGTCCAATTGTCGGCCCCCGTGGTTGGAAACGATCAAGGCATCGGCCCCACTGTTGGCGGCCAACTTGGCGTCTTCAGCGTCCATGATGCCCTTGATGATCAGCTTGCCTCCCCAGCGTTTTTTAATCCACTCGACGTCATTCCAATTGAGCTGAGGGTCGAACTGTTCCATCGTCCATGAGGAGAGTCTGGAGGTGTCCGCAACCCCTTTGACGTGACCCACGATGTTGCCAAAACTGCGGCGTGGCGTGCCCAGCATGCCCAAGCACCAACGCGGCTTGGTGGCCAAGTTAATGAGGTTCGCCAAGGTCGGACTGGGCGGAGCCGATAAACCGTTTTTAATGTCTTTGTGACGCTGACCCAAGATTTGCAGATCGAGCGTTAATTGCAAGGCCGAGCAATTGGCCGCTTTGGCGCGGTCGATCAACCGTTCCACAAAGTCGCGGTCTTTCATGACATACAACTGGAACCAAAATGGATGGCGATCGGTGTGCTCAGCAATGTCTTCAATCGAGCAAATGCTCATGGTAGAGAGTGTGAACGGAATGCCGAAGGCTTTGGCCGCTTTGGCGCCCAAAATTTCACCATCGGCGTGTTGCATGCCGGTCAAACCCGTGGGCGCAATCGCCACAGGCATGGCCACCTTTTGACCAATCATGGTGGTCTCGGTGCTGCGGTTTTCCATGTTGACCGCGACGCGCTGGCGCAACTTGATTTTTTGAAAATCGCTTTCGTTGGCGTGGTAGGTGCTTTCGGTCCAAGAGCCCGTGTCGGCGTAGTCGTAAAACATGCGGGGGACGCGTTTTTGCGCGACACGGCGAAGGTCTTCAATGCAAGTGATTTTGGACAAATTGCTCATTTCCGTCTCCTGTTTTTTTAATCGATTGAAGCCAACCGCGCGCGGTGGCGCTCAATTTGAGCACGCACTTGAACGGGGGCGGTTCCCCCCAAAACCGAGCGCGCGTGGAGCGAACCGCTCAAGCTCAGCACCTCAAACACATCGGCTTCAATCGCGGGATTGAATTGCTGCAAGGTCGCCAAGGACAACTCAGACAAATCGAGTTGTTGGGCAATCGCCGTTTTGACCGCGTGCGCCACCACTTCATGGGCGTCACGGAAAGGCAAACCTTTGCGTACCAAGTAATCAGCCAGGTCGGTGGCGGTGGCATAACCGCGCTTAGCAGCGAGCGCCATGGCCTCGGGTTTGACAGTGATGCCGGGCACCATTTCGGCAAAAATGCGCAGCGTGTCTTTGAGGGTGTCGACGGTGTCGAACAAAGGCTCTTTGTCTTCTTGATTGTCTTTGTTGTAGGCCAACGGTTGGCCCTTCATCAAGGTGATGAGCGCCATCAAATGGCCCACGACCCGACCGGTTTTACCGCGCGCCAATTCGGGCACATCCGGGTTCTTCTTCTGCGGCATGATGGAACTGCCGGTGGTGAAGCGATCGGCAATTTGGATGAAGCCAAAGTTTTGGCTCATCCACAAAATCAGCTCTTCCGAAAAGCGACTGATGTGCACCATGACCAAGCTCGCAGCGGCGCTGAACTCAATCGCAAAGTCACGGTCGCTGACGGCGTCCAAACTGTTTTGACAAACGCCTTCCATGTTCAAAGTACGGGCCACGCGTTCACGGTCCAATGGGTAAGGCGTGCCCGCCAAAGCGGCCGCCCCCAGAGGCAGTCGGTTGACACGGCGGCGCACGTCTTGCATCCGCTCTGCATCGCGCGCAAACATTTCGACATAAGCCAACAAATGGTGCCCAAAACTGACCGGCTGGGCCACTTGCAAATGGGTAAAGCCCGGCAATATGACCTCGGTGTGGTGAGAGGCCATCTCAACCAAGGCCCGCTGCAATTCGTTCAGCAAGCCCACGATCAAGTCAATTTCAGTGCGCAACCACAGGCGCACATCGGTGGCCACTTGGTCATTGCGGCTGCGTCCGGTGTGAAGGCGTTTCCCAGCGTCCCCCACCAATTGGGTCAAGCGGGCCTCGATGTTCAGGTGCACGTCTTCCAAATCCAGTTGCCACTGGAAAGCGCCGCCCTCAATTTCAGACCGAATTTGCGCCATCCCGCGTTGAATATCCGCCCAATCGGCGTCGCGCAAAATGCCTTGCGCATGCAACATCTCTGCATGCGCCAAGGAGCCGGAAATGTCCGCCTCCCACAGCCGTTTGTCAAAAAAAACGCTGGCGGTGTAGCGCTTGACCAAGTCACTCATGGGCTCGGAGAAAAGCGCCGACCAGGCTTGTGATTTTTTGTCGAGCTGATTGCCCTCGGCTGGGGCTTGGGAAGTGTGCGAAAAAGTCATCCCCGGATTCTATCGACCCCGTATCGAGCTGACCCTTGCGGCACAAAAGGGTGTTAATTGGTAACAGCCGGATCGGGCCTACCGCTTATCCACTTGGCTTGTCTGGTTGTCATTTATTTTCGATTGTTACGAATTGGGAAACTTGAGTTGGCGCCGCCCCGCATGATGACAACCACTATGTACACATCCCACATTTTGCAAGTCGACCGAGCCTACCGGCCCATGCCTCGACGCGATTCAAAGTCCCTCTACCAAACCCCGCTGAGCTTGATGCTCGTCGACGAGGATCCCGCTGCTCGACAGCGTATGCGAACGCTGCTGGGCGACTGCGATGCCAGTCTGCTGAAAAACCTGCATGAAGCCAGCACCGCCGTCACCGCCATGGCCATTTTGGACCGAGAGCCCGTCGATATTGTCTTGCTCGACGTCAAGTTGCCCGGCACCAATGGCCTGGGATTGGCGAGCCATTTGAGCACGCTGCGCCGCCCGCCCATGATCATTTTCATCACCGCTTATGCAGAACACGCCGCGCGGGCTTTTGATTTAGATGCCGTGGATTACATCACCAAACCGGTCCGACTGGAGCGCCTTCAAGAGGCTTTGGACAAGGCCGAACGACGCATGTCAACAGGACGCATCAAGACCATGGAGCCCAAAGCTGAAACCCTGATCATTCAAGACCGTGGCCGCACCGAGCGCGTGCCCTTGGCCGAAGTGCTGTATTTCAAGGCCGAACTGAAGTACGTCACCGTGCGCACAGCGGTCCGCAGTTACATCTTGGACAACTCGCTGAGCGAACTCGAGCAACGCTATGGCAACCAGTTTTTACGGGTGCACCGCAATGCCTTGGTGGCCCGTTCGGCCGTTCGGACTTTGGAGCGCCATTACAGCAGCGACCAAAGCGACAGCTGGGCCATTCGCTTGCAGGGCTTGGACGAACGGTTGCTGGTGTCGAGACGCCAACTGGCCGCTGTGCGCGAAGCGATTCGCAATCCTTGACGCCCAGGCAGGATTTTTTCTGACCAACAGGGAACAGCAAGAGGACATCGAAGGGACCTCTAGCGGACCTCTAGCGGACCTCTTGGAGCCCTCGGGCTTCAGCCCAAGGTTTTTTGAATGACGGCCTGCACCAAGCCCATGGCCCGTTGGTGCGTGGGTGTGTGTGGGCGTCGAGTAGACCAAGCCAAACTCAGGTGGCAGACCAACCGGGGGCTGTGAATCGCCCTCGCCGTAAAAGCCTCTGCCCCTTCCAGCGCTTTCAAGGTGTAACCAGGCAAAACGGCATGGCCAACGCCTTCACGGACCAAATTCAAGATGGCATTCAAGCCATCCACCTGCATGGCGATTTTGGGCGCCAGCGATTGCCGCATCATTTCGGCATCGACCAAATTTCTGAATACATTGGGACGGCTGGGTAAAACCAGCGGCAATTCCGCCACGGCTTTGACGCTCAGCGCCCCCAAATCCAGGCGGTCTGGTTTTTTAAGGTCGACAGCGCGGTTCTTTCTGGCAGAAATCAGCACCAAAGACGCTTCGTGCAAAGGGGTTGACTCCAGCTCGGGCGAGTGGGGCGGGTTGTAAAGCAAGGCCATGTCCACATTGCCCACGCGCACGCCTTCAAACATGGCCATTGAAAACCCCTCGGTCAAAGTGACTTGGGCTTGCGGCAAATGCGCTTGAAAAGCTTGACTCAACGGGACCGCAATCAACCTTGACAAACTGGGTGGCAAGGCCACCGACACCTGGCCCGACAAAGCGCCGCGCGAGGCACTCAAGGCCTCACGCGCCACTTCAACTTGGTGCAGGATGCCACGCCCATGCTCCAATAACAGCTGGCCGCTTTCGGTCAGTTTGACGCCCCGGCCATTTCGCTCCAAGAGGTTTTGGTGCAGCTCCACTTCCAGCAAGCGCACCTGACGGCTCAAAGCCGGTTGGGCAATCCCCAACGCCACCGAAGCCCGCGTGAAACTGCCGAGCTCTGCCACCCGCACAAAGTAAGCAATTTGTTTGAGGTCCATGCTTTTGCCCTAAATCGGTATTTAATTTTTGAAATATCTTACCCAATTCCATATCAATTTGGCATATCAGATAGTGATTCGGGGCGCTGGCAAGGGGGGCGCAAATTCACCACAATCACTTGCGCTATAAAGCTTTCAAATAAGCTTTTTTAAAAGCTTTCTTCAAGCCCCCTTTCAACCTCTGGAAAACCCATGATCATCGACGTTCACGGTCACTACACCACCGCCCCCGCCGCTTTAGGCGCTTGGCGCGATTTACAAATTGCCGCCTTGAAAGACCCGTCAAAATCGCCTAAAGCCGCTGACCTCAAGATCAGCGATGACGAGTTACGTGAATCGATTGAGACCAACCAACTGCGTCTGATGAAAGAGCGCGGCAGTGACCTGACGATATTCAGCCCCCGAGCCAGTTTCATGGCGCACCACATTGGCGACTTCCAAACCTCATCGACCTGGGCCGCCATTTGCAACGAACTTTGCTATCGCGTCGCACAGCTCTTTCCCGACCACTTTGTACCCGCTGCGATGCTCCCGCAATCGCCCGGCGTCGACCCAGCGACCTCTCTACCCGAACTGGTGAAGTGCGTGGAGCAATACGGCAATGTGGGCATCAACTTGAACCCCGATCCATCAGGGGGTCACTGGACCAGCCCCCCCTTGAGCGACCGCCACTGGTACCCCCTCTACGAAAAAATGGTGGAGTACGACATCCCCGCCATGATCCACGTCAGCACCAGCTGCAATGCGTGCTTTCACACCACCGGCGCGCATTACCTGAACGCCGACACCACGGCCTTCATGCAGTGTCTGACCAGTGATTTGTTCAAAGACTTCCCCACTTTGAAGTTCTTGATTCCCCATGGCGGCGGCGCAGTGCCCTACCACTGGGGCCGTTTCAGGGGCTTGGCGCAAGAGTTGAAAAAACCCTTGCTGAAAGACCACTTGTTGAACAACATTTTCTTTGACACTTGCGTTTACCACCAGCCGGGCATCGACTTGCTAACCAAGGTCATTCCGGTCGACAACATTTTGTTCGCCAGCGAAATGATTGGCGCCGTGCGGGGCATCGACCCCGAAACAGGCCACTATTACGACGACACCAAACGCTACGTTGCCGCCACCGCCAATTTGTCTGAGTCCGACCGCCAGAAGGTTTATGAAGGCAATGCCCGCCGCGTGTTCCCGCGCTTGGACGCGCAATTGAAGGCCAAGGGTCTGTAAAAGATCAAGGCCAAAAAGTTCAAGACCCATAGCCACCAAAGGAAAAACAACATGTACGAACTCGGAGTCGTTTACCGCAACATCAACCGCGCCGACCGCGCCGCCGCCGACGGTTTGGCCGCTTTGGGCTCGGCCACCGTGCATGAAGCCATGGGCCGCGTTGGTTTGCTCAAGCCCTACATGCGCCCCATTTACGCCGGTCAGAAAGTATCGGGCACCGCCGTGACCGTGCTGCTGCAACCCGGTGACAACTGGATGATGCATGTGGCCGCCGAACAAATTCAGCCCGGTGACATCGTGGTCGCCGCGGTCACTGCCGAATGCAGCGATGGTTATTTTGGCGACCTGTTGGCCACCAGCTTTCAAGCCCGTGGCGCTCGCGCGCTGATCATTGACGCCGGCGTGCGGGATGTGAGCACACTGCAAGAAATGAACTTCCCGGTTTGGTCCAAAGCCATCAGCAGCAAAGGCACCATCAAGGCCACGCTGGGCTCCGTCAACATTCCCATTGTTTGCGCGGGCATGTGGGTCACGCCAGGCGATGTCATCGTCGCTGACGACGACGGCGTTGTGTGCGTGCCTGCGGCCCGCGCCGTCCAAACCTGGGAGGCCGCCATCAAGCGCGAGTCCTTTGAAGGCGAAAAGCGCGCCAAGCTGGCCTCCGGCGTGTTGGGCCTTGACATGTACAAAATGCGCGAGCCCTTGGCAGCGGCAGGTTTGAAGTACATCGATTAATTCAAAATTAACCCAGAGATTGACGCCCATGAGCAAACCCACAACAGGTGATTTCACCAAAACCAATGGCTGGCTGGATTGGTTTGAAGGCCCGGCCAAACCGCACTTTCAATTACCCGCGGGCGCGGTCGACGCCCACTGCCACGTGTTCGGCCCCGGCGCAGAATTCCCTTATGCGCCCGAGCGAAAGTACACGCCTTGCGACGCCAGCAAACACCAGCTGTATGCCTTGCGCGACCACTTGGGCTTTGCCCGCAATGTGGTGGTGCAAGCCACTTGCCACGGCGCCGACAACCGGGCCATGGTGGATGCCCTGGTGAGCAGCGGCGGCAAAGCGCGTGGCGTCGCCACGGTGCGTCGAAGCGTCAGCGATGCCGAAATTCAAGCCATGCACGACGCCGGGGTGCGCGGCGTTCGATTCAATTTCGTGAAACGCTTGGTGGATTTCACGCCCAAGGACGAGTTGCTGGAAATCGCCAGTCGCATTGCCCAATGGGGCTGGCATGTGGTGATTTACTTTGAAGCCGTGGACCTTCCTGAGTTGTGGGATTTCTTCACCGCGCTGCCAACCACCGTGGTGGTCGATCACATGGGCCGCCCGGATGTGAGCAAACCCATCGATGGCCCCGAGTTCCAATTGTTCTTGAAGTTCATGCGTGAGCACAAAAATGTGTGGAGCAAAGTCAGCTGCCCTGAGCGACTCAGCGTCAGCGGGCCCAAAGCCTTGAACGGCGAACAAAACGCCTACCAAGATGTGATTCCGTTTGCCCGAGCGGTCGTCCAAGAATTCCCAGACCGTGTTTTGTGGGGCACCGACTGGCCTCACCCCAACCTGAAAGACCACATGCCGGATGATGGCCTGCTGGTTGATTTCATCCCCCACATCGCCCCGACGCCAGCGTTGCAACAAAAATTGTTAGTGGACAACCCAATGCGCCTTTATTGGCCCGAGGAGCAATGAACATGGCTTTAGAAAAACCTTATTTAGACGTGCCTGGCACGGTCATTTTTGATGCCGAGCAAAGCCGCAAAGGGTATTGGTTGAATCAGTTCTGCATGTCGCTCATGAAGGCCGAGAACCGCACCCGTTTCAAAGCCGATGAGCGCGCGTATTTGGACGAATGGCCCATGAGCGAAGAGCAAAAACAAGGCGTACTGACACGCGACCTGAATCGCTGCATGGCGGCGGGGGGCAATATTTATTTCCTGGCCAAAATTGGCGCCACCGACGGCAAGAGTTTTCAACAGATGGCGGGCTCCATGACCGGCATGACCGAAGCCGAATACCGCGACATGATGTTGGCGGGCGGCCGATCCGCGGAGGGCAACCGTTACATCGGCGAAGACGGCGATGCACAAGCCCATCGACAACCACAAGGCCAAGCCGGCAAAATCAAAACAGGAGCCGCTTAAATGGCCAAAATCACCGCCAGCGTTTTCACCTCTCATGTGCCCGCCATTGGGGCCGCTCTCGATTTGGGCAAAACCCAAGAACCCTACTGGCAGCCTTTGTTCGCAGGCTATGAATATTCCAAACAGTGGATGAAGGACAACCAACCCGACGTCATCTTCCTGGTCTACAACGACCACGCCACTGCCTTCAGCCTGGAAATGATTCCAACTTTTGCCATCGGCACGGCCGCCGAGTTTCAGCCCGCCGACGAAGGCTGGGGCCCCCGTCCGGTGCCCAAGGTCATCGGCCACCCTGACTTAGCGAGTCACATTGCGCAAAGCGTGATTCAAGACGATTTTGACTTGACCATCGTGAACAAAATGGCGGTGGACCACGGGCTCACCGTGCCGCTGTCTTTGATGTGCGGCGCCTCCATGCCGGAAATAGCGGCGGGCGCCAAGGCGGCCCCCGTTGCCTGGCCTTGCCCTGTCATTCCCTTTGCGGTGAACGTGGTTCAGTATCCCGTGCCCTCGGGTCGCCGTTGTTTTGAGCTGGGTCAAGCCATTCGCCGCGCCGTCGACAGTTATGACCCCGACTTGAATGTTCACATCTGGGGCACCGGCGGCATGAGCCATCAATTACAAGGCCCGCGTGCTGGCTTGATCAACAAAGCGTGGGACAACGCCTTTCTGGACCAATTGATTGCTGACCCTGAAGGCCTGTCCAAAAAGCCGCACATTGAATACGTTCGTGAAGCCGGCTCAGAAGGCATTGAGTTGGTGATGTGGCTGATTGCCCGCGGCGCCATGGCCGATGTCGCCGAGAACCCCAAAGGCGTTGCCCAACATGGCATGGCCCCCAAAGTGGCCCACCGCTTCTTCCACGTGCCCGCGTCGAATACCGCGGTGGGTCATCTGATCCTCGAAGCCTGACGCCTTTCGAATTACGCCTGACACCCTCACCACGAACACGACGAGATTTTCCATTCTGTTTACAACCTTTGGCAACACCATGAACACCCCTTTGCACAGCAACAAATCCATCAAAGTCGCGCTGGCCGGTGCCGGCGCTTTTGGCATCAAGCACTTGGACGGCATCAAAAAAATTGACGGCGTTGAAGTCGTCTCCTTGATCAGCCGCGACCTCGAAAAGACCCGCGAAGTGGCGAGTAAATATGGCATTGGCCACGTCACCACCGATCTGGCCGACAGCTTGGCTTTGCCTGAAGTGGACGCCGTGATTTTGTGCACGCCCACCCAAATGCACGCCGAACAAAGCCTGGCTTGCTTGAAGGCAGGCAAGCATGTGCAGGTGGAAATCCCCTTGGCCGACAGCTGGAAGGGCGCCGAGGACGTGGTGGCCCTGCAGAAAAAAACGGGCTTGGTGGCGATGTGCGGCCACACCCGCCGCTTCAACCCCAGCCATCAATATGTGCACAACCAAATCAAGGCGGGCACCTTCAACATTCAACAAATGGATGTGCAAACCTATTTTTTCCGCCGCACCAACATGAACGCACTGGGTCAGGCACGCAGCTGGACCGACCACTTGCTGTGGCACCACGCCGCCCACACCGTCGATTTGTTTGCCTACCAAGCTGGTAGCCCAATCGTTCAAGCCAATGCCCTGCAAGGACCGATTCACCCGACTTTGGGCATCGCCATGGACATGAGCATTCAGTTGAAAGCCGCCAATGGTGCCATTTGCACCTTGAGCTTGTCGTTCAACAACGATGGCCCCTTGGGGACTTTTTTCCGCTACATCGGCGACACCGCCACCTACATCGCTCGCTACGACGATTTGTTCAACGGCAAGGACGAACAAATTGATGTCTCCAAAGTCGCCGTTTCCATGAATGGCATCGAGCTGCAAGACCGTGAATTCTTCGCGGCCATTCGGGAAGGCCGAGAGCCCAATTCGAGTGTGGCGCAAGTATTGAACTGCTACCAAGTGCTCCACCAACTCGAACAACAGCTCAACGCGGCCTAATCCAGTCCTTCACCTGCCATTCGATCGCCATGAAAACCACCGCACTCGGCCCCTTCCAAGTCAGCACCATCGGCTTGGGTTGCATGAACCTGAGCCACGCTTATGGGCAACCGCCGAGCGCTGCGCAGGCCGAGCGCTTGCTGCTGCGGGCGTTGGATTTGGGCGTCACTTTCTTTGACACCGCAGCCTTGTATGGCTTTGGGGCCAACGAAACTTTGGTGGGCCAGGTGCTCGGCCCCCATCGCCAAAAAATCACCTTGGCCAGCAAATGCGGCATGCAGGGCGTGGCCTTTGACGATGGAATCAAGCGGGTGATTGATGGCCGCCCCGCCACCCTTCGCGCCACCTGCGAAGACAGTTTGCGTCGCCTCAAGACCGATGTCATTGACCTTTACTATTTGCACCGCTGGGACAAATCAGTGCCCATCGCCGAGTCGGTCGGCGCATTGGGCGACTTGGTGCGTGCCGGCAAAATTCGCGGCATTGGCTTGAGCGAAGTCTCAGCCCCAACGCTGCGTTTGGCGCATGCAGAGCACCCCATCACCGCCTTACAAACCGAATACTCCTTGTGGACGCGCAACCCCGAAATTGCAGTGCTCGACGCCTGTCGGGAATTGGGCGTGGGGTTTGTGGCTTTCAGCCCCGTGGCGCGCGGCTTTTTGAGCGACCAAGCCCTGGACGTGAATGCCTTCGATGCGAAGGACATTCGCCGTGCCATGCCGCGCTTTACCTCGCTTGCGTACGATGCGAATTTGGCCTTGTTGAACGAGGTCAAGGCGGTGGCGCAGGAGGTCATCGCGAGCGTGGCCCAAGTGGGATTGGCTTGGTTGTTGGCCAAAGGCGTTCAGCGGGGACAAGCCGTCATTCCCATACCGGGCACCACGAACCCCCAGCATTTAGAAGAAAACCTGGCCGCCGCCGACTGCGTGCTCAACACCGAACAGTTGGCGCTCTTGGAAACAGCACTGGCACCAGAGCGCATTGTGGGCGGACGCTACAACGCCCTCAATCAATCGGAAGTGGATACGGAGGAATACACCGAGAGACAGCGCCCCTAAGCGCTCTTTGCAACTCAAAGCAGTTAAACTCTGCGCCTTCCCAGCCTCTGGATAAACACCAGCCCACGCGACGGAGCGCAACATGTCCAAAAAAGTATTTATCAAAACTTTCGGCTGCCAAATGAACGAGTACGACTCGGACAAGATGGCCGATGTACTCAATGCCGCACAAGGTTACGAGCCCACCCAAAATGTGGACGAAGCCGACCTCATTTTGTTCAACACCTGCTCGGTTCGTGAGCGCGCACAAGAAAAGGTTTTTTCTGATTTAGGCCGCGTTCAGCACCTGAAAAAGAAGGGCGTGCTGATCGGTGTGGGCGGTTGTGTCGCCAGCCAAGAAGGCGCCGACATCATCAAACGAGCGCCCTACGTGGACGTGGTGTTTGGGCCGCAAACCCTGCACCGCCTGCCCGACATGCTCAAGGCCCGCGAACGCTTGCACCGGCCTCAGGTCGACATCAGCTTTCCTGAAATTGAGAAGTTCGACAACCTGCCCCCCGCTCGCGTGCAAGGCCCCTCGGCCTTTGTGTCGATCATGGAAGGCTGCTCCAAATACTGCAGTTACTGTGTGGTGCCCTACACGCGTGGTGAAGAAATCAGTCGTCCCTTTGAAGACGTGCTGATTGAAATCGCCGGCCTCACTGAGCAAGGCGTGCGAGAAGTGACCCTGCTGGGCCAGAACGTCAATGCGTACCGCGGCGCCATGGGCAACACCACAGAGATCGCCGACTTTGCCCTGCTGATCGAAACCATCGCCGAGATTCCTGGCATCGAGCGCATCCGCTACACCACCAGCCACCCGAATGAATTCACGCAACGCTTGATCGAGGCCTATGCCAAGGTGCCCAAATTGGTCAGCCATTTGCACCTGCCCGTGCAACACGGCAGCGACCGAATTTTGATGGCAATGAAACGCGGCTACACCGCGATGGAATACAAAAGCACCATCCGCAAACTGCGCACCATTCGCCCCAACATGTCGATGAGCAGCGATTTCATCGTCGGCTTTCCCGGCGAGACCGAGGACGATTTCAACAAGATGATGAAGCTGATCACCGACATTGGTTTCGACACGTCTTTTAGTTTTATGTTCAGTCCGCGCCCTGGCACCCCAGCGGCAGCCTTGCAAGATGAAACGCCGCACGAGGTCAAGCTCAAGCGATTGCAGCACCTGCAGGCGGTCATTGAAGAGAATGTGGCGGCCATCAGCGCCAGCCGCCAAGACACGGTGCAGCGCATTTTGGTCGAAGGGCCTTCTCGCAAATCCAGCCCCGAGGCGCCAGAATGGATGGGCCGCACCGAGTGCAACCGCGTGGTGAACTTTGCGGCGGGCCCCCACGGCGACCGCTTGGTGGGTCAAATGATTGACGTCAAAATTACCCAAGCTTTCCCGCATTCTTTGCGGGGCGACGTGCTGGTGAATTAATGCCAAAAAACAAACGCCTGCGGGCCTCGCCCACTTTCAAGCTCTACAACGACGACTTGATCGCCGATGGGCTGAACCACCGGCTCTTCAACGACCTGTATTTTTATTGCATGACGATGCGCTGGCCCGCTTTTTTTGGGCTGATCGGCGTGTTCTTTTTGTGCTTGAACACCTTTTTTGCCGCGCTTTACTATGCGGCGCCGGACTCGGTCGCCAACCTCAACCCCAGCGGTTTTTTGGGCGCCTTTTTTTTCAGCGCTGAAACGCTCGCGACGGTGGGCTATGGTGACATGCACCCCCATTCGATGTGGGGGCACGCGGTCTCGACGCTCGAAATTTTTGTCGGCATGATGGGCATGGCGGTGATTACGGGCATGGTGTTCGCCCGCTTTTCAAGACCCCGTCCCCGCATTGTTTTCTCCAAGAACCCCATCATCCGCCCCATGAATGGGGCCGAGACCTTGATGCTCAGGGCCGCCAATGCGCGACTCAATGCGATATTGGAAGCGTCGGCCAAGTTGCGTTTGCTGCGCGAAGAGGTCTCGCCCGAGGGCGTAAAGATGCGCCGCATTTACGACTTAGAGTTGGTACGGGACCAAACCCCCATGTTCATGTTGAGCTGGACCTTGATGCACGTCATCAACGAACACAGTCCCTTGTTTCACATGCGTGCTGAAGACTTGGCCTCCTCTAAAACCATGCTGGTCTTGAGCTTGTCGGGCACCGATGAAACCACCAGCCATACCTTACAAACTCGGCAGGTTTACCCCACCAGCTCGATTCGTCACCACCATGCTTTCCGCGATTTGGTCCACACCGACGCCGATGGCCAGGACCATGTCGACTACCAACGCATTCACGATACCTATGCCTTAGAGCCCAAGGCGTGAAACGGGCTATTTAACGATTTAGAACGGCATTTTTCCCATGCCGCCCAGGCCCTTCATGGCGCCCATTTTCTTCATCATCTTCATCAGGCCGCCGCCACTCATTTTTTTCATCATGGTTTGCATTTGCTCAAACTCATTGAGCAAGCGGTTCACGTCTTGCACCTGAACCCCGGCGCCGGCGGCAATGCGGCGTTTGCGGGTGGCTTTGATGAGGTCGGGCTTGCGCCGCTCAAGCGCGGTCATGCTGCAAATAATGCCTTCTTTGCGCCGAATGTCGCGCTCGGCTTTGTTCATGTCCATCTGGCCGGCTTTCGCCGCCAACTGCGTGGGCAGTTTCTCGAGCAAGCTGGAGAGGCCACCCATTTGCTTCATTTGTTGGATTTGCGACAAAAAGTCGTTCAAGTCAAACCCCGATCCGCTTTTCATCTTGGCGGCGAGTTTTTCGGCCGCTTGGATGTCCACACCCGCCGTGACTTGCTCGACCAAGGCCACGATGTCGCCCATGCCGAGCACACGGCCAGCATGTCGGTCGGCATCAAAGACCTCAAGGCCATCCAACTTTTCTGAGGTGCCAGCGAACTTGATGGGCGCGCCCGTGATTTGTCGCACCGAGAGCGCTGCGCCGCCGCGTGAGTCGCCGTCGAGCTTGGTCAGCACAATGCCTGTCAACGGCAAGGCGTCTTTGAATGCGCGCGCCGTGTTGATGGCGTCTTGACCTTGCATGGCGTCGACCACAAAGAGGGTCTCAACGGGCTTGAGTACCGCGTGCAGGTCTTTGATTTCGGCCATCAGGGCCTCGTCAATCGCCAAACGGCCCGCGGTATCGACCAGCAAGACATCGAAGAAATGCTTTTTAGCGTAATCCAAAGCGGCCATGGCAATGTCATGCGGCTTTTGTGAGGGGTCACTGGGGAACCACTCGGCACCGGCCTGCGCGGTCACGGTCTTCAACTGCTCTATGGCCGCAGGGCGGTAGACGTCGCCCGAAACGGTCAACACTTTTTTCTTGCGCTTTTCAATCAGGTGCTTGGCCAGCTTGGCCGTGGTGGTGGTTTTACCCGCCCCCTGCAAACCCGCCATCAAGATCACGGCGGGGGGCTGAACCGACAAGTTGATGTCAGAGACACCCTCGCCCATGGTGGCGGCCAACTCCTTGTTGACGATGCTCACCAGCACCTGGCCCGGTTTGAGCGAGGTCATGACCTCTTGGCCCAAGGCCTTTTCTTTCACGCGGGCAATGAAGTCACGCACCACCGGCAACGCCACATCGGCCTCCAGCAAAGCCATGCGGACTTCACGCAGCATGTCGCTGACGTTGGCCTCGGTGATGCGGGCTTGCCCACTGAGGTGCTGCACGAGCTTGGAGAGTTTGTCGGTAAGGGCGGAGGCCATGTGGGGTTCCAGAGCTAAACTATGAGCCATGATTTTATCCAGTGCCCCCGAGCTTGACTTGGCCAATGGCTTGCCGTTGAGTTGGTTGCTGGGCATCGCCTGTGCCTTGGCTTACGCGCTGCCCGCCTTGGCCGCGCCGCGAATGGGCAGCAACGCGTCACGCTGGACACTCGCCTTGGCGTGGGCTTTGCATGGGCTGACCCTGTTGTCGAGCCTGTTGGAGGGCCCGACCCACTTTGGTTTTGCCCCCGCCATTTCGGCGACCGCGTGGCTGGTGCTGACTTTGTATGGGATTGAAACCCGCTTTTATCCGCAACTCAACGCGCGCCGCGCCTTGGCGGCCTTGGGCGCTTTTTGTGTTTTACTCGGAACGGTTTTTCCGGGACAGCCTTTGCACCTGAGTGCTTCCCCCTGGCTGCCTTTGCACTGGGTGCTGGGGATTGCGTCCTATGGTTTGTTCGGCACGGCCGTGATTCACGCTTGGTTAATGAGCCGCACCGAAAGGTCCATTCGCCAAGCCACGGCCTCCGATACCGGCCTGCCCTTGCTGACCTTGGAGCGCATGACCTTCCGTTTTGTCAATGCCGGCTTTGTCTTGTTGACCTTGACCTTGCTCGCCGGCTTGGTCTTTGGTGAATCCCTTTATGGCCAGCCATGGCGCTGGGAACACAAAACCATTTTTTCGGTCTTGTCGTGGCTGGCATTTGCCATTTTGTTGATGGGACGCGCCCGTTTTGGCTGGCGTGGTCAACGCGCGGCTCAAGGGGTTTACATCGGTGCCAGTTTGTTGTTGCTGGCTTATGTTGGCTCGCGTTTTGTATTTGAAATCTTGCTGGGTCGCGCCTTCACCTGAAGCCAACGGCACTGAAGAAACCCCATGAAACTGCTGCTCTATATTGGCATCGCCCTCGCGGTTTATTGGTGGTGGCGTCAGTCGCGGCTTCAAAACGGTGGCCCCGGTGGAGAAAACGCAAGGCCCCCCGGCGGGCCGTCGGCACCGCCTCACACTGCCCCCCCGCCAGCCCCTCCCTTGACGATGGTGAGTTGCGCCACCTGTGGCGTGCATTTGCCCCTCAGCGAGGCTTTTGCCGATGGCCCCGGTGGCACCGAGCCCTTTTATTGCAGCCCTGAACACCGCCGTCGATGAGTGAAGTTCCTGCCTCCAGGAAAACAGCAGAGGGGGAAACCCCATGGCACCAAGGTTGGTATGGGGGTGCCGAGCGCATCGACTCGCCCAATTTTGGGGCCAGACCAGCCCAAGCGCACATCGACTTGATCGTGTTGCACTCCATCAGCTTGCCGCCCGGTCAGTACGGCGGCCCCGAAGTTGTGCAGTTTTTCACAAACCAACTGGGTTTCGAGGCCCATCCCTATTTTGATTCCTTGCGCGGGGTGCAAGTCTCGGCCCATTTTTTTCTGCGTCGCGACGGCCGCCTGATCCAGTTGGTGAGTTGCGACGACCGGGCCTGGCATGCGGGCGTTTCAAGTTACCGGGGTCGTTCTCAGTGCAACGACGATTCCATTGGCATTGAATTAGAGGGCCTGGAGGGCGACACCTTCACCGAGGCCCAATATGCGGCGCTGGCTTCCCTTTGCCAAGCCCTGCGAGCGGCCTACCCGATCGACCACGTGGCCGGGCATGAGCACATTGCCCCCGGCCGAAAACAAGACCCCGGTGCCGGTTTTGAGTGGCAACGGCTAAAAAAAGAACTGGGCTGGCCAATCGACTGCTTGCCGCGCCTCTAAGTGCTTTCCCCAATGAATTTTTTTATTTGAAATTCGAACAAAGCCCCCCAAAAGAAGAGCGCTCATGGCGTCTGGGTTTTGGTCTGAAATGCCGCTCAATACCGCGTCCAGTCTGGCTCTTTGTTGTCAAAACCTGCACCGGCCAGCGTTCAGTGTGAACACCGGGATTTGGACCTGAGGCCCTCCCCCTCCCATTCGCGGCTGGTTCGAGAAAAACACTACCCCTAGCGTCTTGCACGGGTCATGGACACCAGATATAGTGTGTTCCTGAATTTGAATTGACTTGACCCCCCTTGATCCCATTGGGAAATTTTGATCAAAATGTTCTCGAATTTACCCCGGAATTTGTCCGCCAGTTCAACCCCTTTTCGGCGCACAAGCGCCTTGTCGCATCCCCTTATCAAAGAGTGACCCATGCAAGTCTCCACCAGCACCGCTTCGTCATCGAGCCCATCGGCCGCCTTCGCGGAAACCAGCCAAACGGCTTCAGCGCCTGGCGTTTTGGCACACTACCAAATCATCCGCCGCAACGGCGCCGTGGTGCCTTTTGAGCCGCAAAAAATTGCGGTTGCCATGATGAAGGCCTTCTTGGCGGTGCACGGCACCCAAGGCGCTGCGTCTGCCAGCGTGCGGGAAGTCGTGGACAACCTGACCCAGGGCGTGGTGCGCGCCTTGATGCGCTCACGTCCAGGTGGCGGCACCTTCCCCATTGAAGACGTGCAAGACCAAGTGGAACTTGGCTTGATGCGCAGTGGTCACCATGAAATCGCCCGCGCCTATGTGTTGTACCGCGAGCGCCGCGCGCAAGAGCGCGCCAGCCAAGTGGCCCAAGCCAAACCCGCCGCACCCACTCTGCACGTCATCGACGGCGGTCAACGGGTGGCCCTGGACGAAGGCTACTTGCGCTCGCTGATCGAAGCGGCTTGCGAAGACCTGAATGGGGATGTGCAAGCCGAACCCATCTTCACCGAAACCATGCGCAACCTGTACGACGGCGTGCCCATGGAAGAAGTCTACAAAGCCAGCATCTTGGCGGCCCGTACCAAGATCGAAAAAGACCCCGATTACACCTACGCGACCGCGCGTTTGTTGCTGCACACCATCGCCAAAGAGGTCTTGGGCCGTGAAGTGACGTTGAGCGAGTTGGCCACCAGCTACGTCGATTACTTTCCTCAGTTCATCAAAAAGGGTGTCGAGAACGACCTGCTCGATGAGCGCTTGATGCAGTTCGACTTGGTCCGCCTTGGCGCTGCCTTGAAGCCCCAACGCGACATGCAGTTCGACTACCTCGGCCTGCAAACGCTGTATGACCGCTATTTCTTGCACGTGCGCAAAACCCGCATCGAATTGCCCCAAGCTTTCTTCATGCGCGTGGCGATGGGTTTGTCTTTGAACGAAATTGACCGCGAAGCCCGCGCCATTGAGTTCTATGAAGTGTTGTCCTCTTTTGACTTCATGTCGAGCACCCCCACCTTGTTCAACAGCGGGACTTTGCGCTCCCAACTGTCGAGCTGCTACCTGACCACCGTGCCCGACGATTTGGACGGCATTTATGAGTCCATCAAAGAAAACGCTTTGCTGTCCAAATTCGCCGGCGGCTTGGGCAACGACTGGAGCCGCGTGCGCGCATTGGGCTCACACATCAAGGGCACCAACGGCGAATCCCAAGGCGTGGTGCCCTTCTTGAAGGTGGTGAACGACACCGCCGTCGCCGTGAACCAAGGCGGCAAGCGCAAGGGCGCGGTCTGCACGTACTTGGAAACGTGGCATTTGGACATCGAGGAATTCTTGGAGCTGCGCAAGAACACTGGCGACGATCGCCGACGCACCCACGACATGAACACCGCCAACTGGATTCCCGATTTGTTCATGCGCCGCGTGATGGAAAAGGGCACTTGGACCTTGTTCTCGCCTTCCGATGTGCCCGACTTGCATGACCTGTTCGGGGCCGCCTTTGAGAAAGCCTATGTGGCCTATGAAACCAAAGCGGCCAACGGCGAAATCAAACCCAGCCGGACGGTGCAAGCCACTGACCTGTGGCGCAAGATGCTGACCATGTTGTTTGAAACCGGTCACCCTTGGATCACCTTCAAAGACGCTTGCAATGTGCGCTCGCCCCAACAACACGCCGGCGTGGTGCACTCATCCAATCTGTGCACCGAAATCACGCTCAACACCAGCGACACCGAAACTGCCGTCTGTAACTTGGGCTCGGTCAACTTGGTTCGTCACTTGAAAGACGGTCAACTCGACCATGACAAACTCAAGAAGACCATCAAAGTGGCGATGCGCATGTTGGACAACGTGATCGACATCAATTACTACGCCGTCAAAAAAGCCCGCGATTCCAACCTACGTCACCGTCCGGTCGGCTTGGGTCTGATGGCCTTCCAAGACAGCTTGTATGAATTGCGCATTCCTTACGCTTCGCAGGAAGCCGTCGAGTTTGCCGACCAATCGATGGAAGCCATTTGCTATTACGCTTATTGGGCCTCGACCGAATTGGCCAAGGAACGTGGCAAATATTCGAGCTACAAAGGCTCTTTGTGGGACCAAGGCATTTTGCCGCTCGACACCTTGAACATGCTGTCCGAACAGCGCGGTGGCTACGTAGAAGTCGATCGTTCGGCCCGCTTGGATTGGGATGCTTTGCGCCACAAGATTGCGCAAGATGGCATGCGAAATTCCAACTGCGTGGCGATTGCACCGACCGCCACCATCTCCAACATCATCAGCGTAGACGCTTGCATCGAACCTTGCTTTGGCAACTTGTCCGTGAAGTCGAATTTGTCGGGTGAGTTCACCATCATCAACAGCTACTTGGTGCGCGACTTGAAACGCTTGGGCCTGTGGGACGACGTGATGGTCATGGACCTGAAGCACTTTGACGGTTCCTTGCGTCCCATCGACCGCGTGCCGCAAGAGGTCAAGTCCTTGTATGCCACGGCCTTTGAAGTTGAAACCACTTGGATCATCGAAGCGGCAGCGCGCCGTCAAAAATGGATCGACCAGGCCCAGTCGCTCAACATTTACATGGCCGGCGCGTCGGGCAAAAAACTCGACGACACCTACAAACTCGCTTGGTTGCGTGGCCTGAAGACCACCTACTATTTGCGCACCGTGGGTGCCACGCACGCGGAAAAATCCACCGTCACATCGGGCCGCATGAACGCGGTGTCTTCGGGCAACGAAAGCAGCTCTGTTTCCGCCAGCGCTTCACCCAGTGCGTTGGAAACAGCGGCCGCACAAGCGCGCGCGCAAGCGGAGGCACTGCCTGCCACCGACATCAAGTTCTGCGCGATCGACGATCCAACTTGCGAGGCTTGCCAATAAAGAGGCACGCTCACAACACATCACTAAATAATTCACACTAAAACAGCAACTTGTTGCGGAATTGCTTTGCAAATTCAGCAACAGCTTTCATAATTCGAACATTGGATTTTTTATGTTGACCTGGGAAGAAGAACGCACACCCGCTTTGGCGCCCGCCATCGCCTCCGCCGCACCCCACCAAAGCTTTGGTGGCGCCGCAGCGTCCTCTACATCAGCCACCTCATCGGCCTCGATGTCTTCACCGATTTCTGCGCCCGCACACCGCCGCGTGAATGCTGCGGACAAGCGCATCATCAACGGCCAGACCGACGTCAACCAATTGGTGCCGTTCAAATACAAATGGGCTTGGGAAAAATACCTGGCGACTTGTGCCAACCATTGGATGCCGCAAGAAGTCAACATGACGCGCGACATCGCGTTGTGGAAAGACCCCAACGGTTTGACCGAAGACGAGCGCCGCATCATCAAGCGCAACTTGGGTTTCTTCGTCACCGCCGATTCTTTGGCAGCCAACAACATTGTGCTCGGCACCTACCGCCACATCACTGCGCCCGAGTGCCGTCAATTCTTGTTGCGCCAAGCCTTTGAAGAAGCCATCCACACCCACGCTTACCAATACATTGTGGAATCGTTGGGCTTGGACGAGAGCGAGATTTTCAACGCCTACAACGAAGTTCAATCCATCCGCGACAAAGACGAGTTCTTGATTCCCTTCATTGAAGCGATCATGGACCCCAACTTCCACACCGGCACGCCCGAGACCGACCAGACTTTGCTCAAGTCGCTGATCGTTTTCGCTTGCCTGATGGAGGGCCTGTTCTTCTATGTGGGCTTCACCCAAATTCTGGCCTTGGGTCGCCAAAATAAAATGACGGGGGCGGCTGAGCAGTACCAATACATCTTGCGTGATGAATCGATGCACTGCAACTTTGGCATCGACCTGATCAACCAACTGAAATTGGAAAACCCCCACCTTTGGACCGCTGACTTCAAGGCCGAAATCAAGGCCCTGTTCATGAAAGCCGTCGAGTTGGAGTACCGCTACGCCGAAGACACCATGCCACGTGGCGTGTTGGGCCTCAATGCCTCGATGTTCAAAGGGTATTTGCGCTACATCGCCAATCGCCGGGCCACGCAAATTGGCTTAGAAGCCATGTTCCCCAACGAAGAAAACCCCTTCCCTTGGATGAGCGAAATGATCGACTTGAAGAAAGAAAGAAACTTCTTTGAGACCCGCGTCATTGAGTACCAATCCGGCGGCGCTTTGTCTTGGGACTAAAAAGCGCTTCTGACTAAAACATGTTTTTGAATTCTGACCAGACCCCACCTCAACAGTTGCCCAAGAGCAGCCGGCGGTCTTGTCACCCCCATTCAGCGCGTTGGGCCCGGGCCCAGCGCGCTGAATCATTTGGCGCCTCCCAATTCAGCGCCAAGTGCTCTTTGCAATCCTATCAAGGAGAATACGATGGCAACTGCGAAAAAACCAGCCGCTAAAAAAGCGGCCCCCGCCAAGAAAGCGGCACCTGCTAAAAAAGCAGCCGCCAAGAAGGCAACCCCTGTGAAAGCTGCCGCCAAGAAAGCAGCCCCAGCGAAGAAGGCAGCTCCTGCTAAAAAAGCAGCAGTCGCTAAGAAACCAGCAGCTAAAAAAGCCGCTCCCGCCAAAAAAGCGGTTGCTGCTAAAAAGCCTGCTGCCAAAAAAGCAGCACCCGCTAAAGCCGCTGCTAAAAAGGCCGCTCCCGCTAAAAAAGCGGTTGCTGCTAAAAAGCCTGCTGCCAAAAAGGCCGCGCCTGCTAAAGCCGCTGCTCCTAAAAAGGCCGCTGCTCCTAAAAAGGCCGCTGCCAAGAAACCTGCTGCTAAAAAAGCGGTTAAAAAGGCGGCAGCTCCAGCTGCCCCTGGCCCTGCTGCCCCAGCTGCACAGACCACACTCAACCCCCAAGCCGCTTGGCCCTTCCCCACAGGAAGCAAGCCCTAAGCTGCTTTGGGCACGTCAGTGTCTCAAGCCCGAAGCCTCACGGCCTCGGGCTTTTTTTATGCGCGAAGCGCCCGCTCAGGGTTGAAAGTTGAGTTGGTAATTTTGAGGTCCCCGTTGTGCGATTTTGAGAGACGCCACGCGGTTGCCCAATTCAGCGCAACGCACCAAGTCCCAGCCGCGCTCCAATCCAAAAAGCAAAGCACCGCGCCAAGAATCGCCACAGCCTGTCGGGTCCACCACCTGCTCAGCCACCACCGGAGGCACCCAGGTTTTTTGACCCCCCACCCAAATTTCTGCGCCCTGTGAGCCCAGGGTGATGATCAAGCCTTGCACTTGGCGGGAAATGTCAGCCGGGGACAAGCCGGTGCGGTCACAAAGCATCTTGCCTTCGTAATCGTTCACCGTGACCCACGTCGCCTGTTCGATGAACTTCGACAGCTCTGGGCCATCAAACATCGGCAAGCCTTGGCCTGGATCGAAGACAAAGGGAATGCCTGCCGCCACCAATTGATCGGCATGCTCGATCATGGCTTGACGGCCATCGGGAGAAATGATGGCCAAGCGAACACCGGCCGGCCCAGCCCAAGCAGATTCGATGGTGTTCAAATGGGCTTGCCCCATCGCGCCGGGGTGAAAGGCCGTGATCTGGTTGTTGTCGCGGTCGGTCATGATCATGGCCAGAGCGGTGTAATCGTCACCGACCTCGCGCACGCCTTGGCGCGAAATGCCCAAGTCATCCAAGCGCTTCAGATAAGGCGCGCCGTCGTTGCCCAAGGCTGCCAAGATCAAGGGGTCCCCCCCCAAAAGTTTCAGGCTGTAGGCGATGTTGCCCGCGCAGCCGCCGAAATCGCGACGCAAAGTCGGCACCAAAAAAGCCACATTCAAAATGTGCAATTGATCGGGCAGGATTTGCTCAGCAAAACGGCCTTCAAAGTTCATGATCGTGTCAAAGGCCAAAGAGCCGCAAATCAGGGCTGCCATCTAAATCTCCAGTTGGGGACGAGGAAGGGAAAAAAGAAAGAGGGGAATCAGGGGTAAAAGGCGACGAGGCTGTAGCCCATGACCCGGTCATTCAGGTTGTCATCCAACAGCACCGAATGCTGAATTGGCCACTCGCCCCCCGCGCGAATCAAGGTCGGTGCTTCCAATTCTTGGGCCAAGAAGACATGCCGCACCACGGCTTGGTTTTGCGCGTCGGTCAAGGTCAATTCCAAGGCGGGCGCCGCCACGGGGGCCCCTGCTTGATTCACCAAAGTGGCCGACAATTCATAAACGCTGCCCTTGACTTTGTTAAAGGACGAGTCGTTGACTTGGATTAAATCCACGCGCTTCCAATGGTCGACTTTGCAATGGAAAGGTTGACACAAAGTTTGTAGCCAAGGCTTGATACTGGGCTCCATGGCGGCAATGTGGTCGCGTTCAGCAATCAAAACCTGCACCACCAAGACCATGAACAACACCAAAGCCAATAAGCTTTGAAAGGCAGCCCACAAGGCGAGGAGCCAAGCTGGGGAAGCGGGGGTTTCGGCGTCGTCGGAGGTGGTCATGATCGGAGTTTATTACGGGTGTTCATCGCGGCTTTTGAGCCGTCATCAAAACCCAGCCCTCTTGCTCATCAGCCACGGACAATTTCACGTAAGGGGCGTAGGCTTCGGTCAATTCTTCGGCTTGGCGTGCCAAGATACCGGCCAGCACCAAGTGCCCGCCAGCGTCGACATGCGCGCACAGCAAGGGCGCCAAGACCTTCAAAGGTGTCGCCAAAATGTTCGCCAGAACGGTGTTGTAAACCCCTTGCGCCTGATCGGGCAAGCCGGCTTTCAAGCGGACCTGATTGGCCTCGGCATTCAACCCAGTGGCTTGCACGGCCGCCGGATCGATGTCCACAGCGTCGACCGATGAAGCGCCAAACTTGGCGGCGCCAATCGCCAAGATGCCCGAACCACAGCCGTAATCCAAGACACGGCCGAGCACTGAATCGGAGGCGTTTCGCGTCGAATTGGCAGCAGCCACCCATTGCAAACACATGCGGGTGGTGGGGTGGGTACCGGTACCGAAAGCCAAACCGGGGTCGAGCCGAATCACGGCTTGGGCTTCGGCTGGCGGCTCGTGCCAACTGGGCACAATCCAAAAAGCAGGCGTAATCGGCACTGGCGCGAATTGCGACTGCGTCAAACGCACCCAATCTTGTTCGGGGACCACCACCGCACCCAACACTTCACAGCCCTGAAAAAAGTCTTGCGCCGCCAGCAAAGCGGCCGCTTCTTTGGCTTGATCTTCTTGCGCAAATAAAGCCGTCAAGCGCGAGCGTTGCCAACCGTCTTTGGGTGGTGGCATGCCAGGTTCGCCAAACAAAGCTTGTTCAGCTTCGGTATGGGCATCTGCGTCTTCGACGCTGACACTCAAGGCATCCAAGGCCTCGAGGGCCTCGCTGATGGTTTCAACTTGGGCTTCGGGACACAGGAGCTTGAGCTCAAACATCAGGCGCTCAACTTCTTGCGTTGAACCAGCCACTCTTCCAAGTAATGGATGTTGGTGCCACCGGTCATGAAGTGGGTGTCGATCATCAGTTCGCGGTGCAACGGGATGTTGGTTTGAATGCCCTCGACCACCGTCTCCAACAAAGCGGTGCGCATGCGCGCCAACGCTTGGTCACGGGTGTCGCCGTAAGCAATGATCTTGCCGACCATGGAGTCGTAATGGGGCGGCACAAAGTAGTTGGTGTAAATGTGCGAATCGACTCGAACCCCGGGCCCACCGGGCGGATGCCACATGGTGATGCGGCCGGGCGATGGCGTGAATTTAAAGGGGTCTTCGGCATTCACTCGGCACTCAATCGCATGGCCCTTGATTTGAATCTGGCGTTGCGTGAAAGGGAGTTTTTCACCGGCCGCCACCAAGATCTGGGTTTTCACAATGTCGATGCCCGTCACCAATTCGGTCACCGGATGCTCCACTTGCACGCGGGTGTTCATTTCAATGAAATAGAACTCACCGTTTTCGTACAAGAACTCAAAAGTGCCGGCACCTCGGTAGCCCATTTTTTTACAAGCAGCAGCGCAACGCTCACCAATTTTCTCAATCAGCTTGCGAGGGATGCCAGGGGCGGGCGCTTCTTCGATGACTTTTTGGTGGCGGCGTTGCATGGAGCAATCGCGCTCACCTAAGTAGACGGCGTTTTTGAACTTGTCGGCCAACACCTGAATTTCGATGTGGCGTGGGTTCTGTAAAAACTTTTCCATGTAGACCGACGGATTGCCAAAAGCCGCCGCCGCCTCGGCCTTCGTCATTTGCACCGCGTTGATGAGCGCCGCCTCGGTGTGCACCACGCGCATACCGCGACCGCCGCCGCCGCCCGCGGCTTTGATGATCACGGGATAGCCCACCGTGCGGGCAATGCGGCGAATCAGCACCGGGTCATCGGGCAACTCACCGTCAGAACCGGGCACGCAAGGCACGCCCGCGCGAATCATGGCTTGCTTGGCCGACACTTTGTCACCCATCATGCGGATGGATTCGGCGGTGGGGCCAATGAACTGGAAGCCACTTTGCTCGACGCGTTCTGCAAAGTCGGCGTTTTCGCTCAAGAAACCATAGCCAGGGTGAATGGCTTCGGCGTCCGTCACTTCAGCGGCCGAAATCAGGGCCGGCATATTCAAATAACTGGCGGAAGAGGCTGCCGGGCCAATACAGACGGCTTCGTCGGCCAACTTCACGTATTTGGCGTCGCGGTCGGCTTCTGAATAGACCATCACCGCTTTGATGCCCAACTCACGGCAGGCGCGTTGGATGCGAAGGGCGATCTCGCCTCGATTGGCGACAAGGATTTTTTTAAACATGCTGGAGAAGCCGCCTTTACTCGATCACGACCAAGGCTTGGCCGTATTCAACGGCTTGACCGTTTTCACACAATATTTTGCTGACCCGGCCTGTCTTGTCGCATTCGATCTCGTTCAGGATTTTCATGGCTTCAATGATGCACAAGGTGTCGCCTTCCTTGACCTCATCGCCCACCTCCACGAAGGGCTTGGCGCCTGGACTTGAAGCGCGGTAGAAAGTACCCACCATGGGTGAGGTGACTTTGTGCCCGCTGGCGGGGGCTTCAGCCGTTTCGGTGGCTTCAGCGGAAGCAACAGGGGCTGCAGCAACGCCTGGCGCCAAACCTGTCACAGCGGCTGCCATGACGGGTGGCGCCTGAACCCACTGAGGCGCCATTTGCACGGCGCCGGCGCTTTTGACAATGCGAACCTTGCCTTCGGCCTCGGTGATTTCCAATTCAGACACATTGGACTCGGACACCAAATCAATCAAGGTTTTGAGCTTTCTCAGGTCCATATCTTCTCCAATTCAATTAAATCAAAAGGCCGATGATCCGTCATGCCACCCTTTGAATTAGGCGGTTAATCATTAGGCCGTCAATGAACGGGCCCATTGCGACAGGTCATCCAACGTTAATTGACCCATTTTACGCTGCAAAACACGGCCATCTGATCCGATCAGCACCGAAAACGGCAGGGATCCGGCTTCATCTCCGAGGGATTTAGCCAACGCAGTGCCTTCTAAGCCGGCCAGGGCCACCGGAAATGGCAAGGGGGTTTGTCGCAAAAAGCGTTGCACTTGGCTGGGCTGGTCAACCGCCAAACCCAGAACTTCCCAGCCTTTGGCGTTGTTTTCACCGTAGAAAGCAGCCAATCGAGGCAATTCCTCAACACAAGGGGGACACCAGGTGGCCCAAAAGTTCACCAACAAGGGGCGCCCCTTGAAAGAAGACAATGAGAGAGGGGTTCCACTGGGCGTCTCCAAAGTGAGCGCCCAAAGCGCCTGGACCTCGGCAGCGCCAGAAGACGACGCAGAGGAAGCGCCTGAGGCCGATGGCCTTCGAGACCACAACCCCGTGGACACCCCCGCCGCCAACCCCAGGGCGCCGATGACCCAGAAACGACGCCAAAATGACTTCGGTTCTCCCGTTGTCTCCGCCTTGTCTACATTCTTCATGCAGCTTCCTCAGTTATTAAGCGCTGAACGGCCTTCAAATCACCTCTTTGGACACGTCCAGACGAATCGGGTTTGAGCGCGCCACGCAAATCATCGTGGTCATAAATGAGCAGATGAATGCCCACAGGCAAGTTCAAATCATCACACACTTGGGCGAGACTCAGCACATCGACCGCTTCGCCCCGAAAGCCGAGGGTGGAGCCCACATCGTATTCAAGACCCAGGTTAATCAGCGCCAACTCAGCTGATTTGGAGTCATCGCAGAACAATTGCAAGTGAATATCTGACAACTTCGTTGCTGTGCCTTGCCAAACCGCGCCCGTCAGATGGGGACGAAATGCCGCCAGGCGCTCCATCCAAGCCAAAGCCATTTGCCTCAAGGCGCGCAACTCAGCGGGTTGGGTTTCCGCACAAAACAGGGCCAAGTACTCACGAACCTCTCGCTCCAACAGTGCGTTGTCTGGCAATGCCGTGCGCGGGGGCAGGCCCAATTCCTTCAAGGCACGCTGTTTGGCAGGGCCGTAGCCCAGCCCTTCCTCCACCACCCAGCGGGCGGCGCAAGCTGCAATTTCTTCGCTTGTGTTCATGGCGTCTATTTTGCTCCTTTAAAATTTTGCCATGCACCTTCACATCTTGGGTATTTGCGGCACTTTCATGGGCGGTTTGGCCGCGCTCGCCCGGGAAGCCGGTCACCGGGTCACCGGCTGCGACGCCGGGGTGTACCCGCCCATGAGCGACCAGTTGCGCGCTTTGGGCATCGACTTAATAGAGGGGTTTGGCGCCGATCAAATGGCCTTGAAGCCCGATGTGTTTGTCGTCGGCAATGTCGTGAGCCGAGCCCGCTTGCCCGACGGCAACCCCAAATTCCCCTTGATGGAAGCGATTTTGGACCAAGGTGCTCGCTACACCAGTGGCCCTCAGTGGCTGTCTGAACACCTCTTGCAAGGACGCCATGTGCTGGCGGTGGCAGGGACTCACGGTAAAACCACCACCACCTCGATGCTGAGCTGGGTGCTCGCACAAGCCGACCTGAGGCCCGGCTTCTTGGTCGGCGGCGTGCCTTTGAATTTTGGCGTCTCCGCGCAACTGAGTGGCCCCGACACCCCGTTTGTGATCGAAGCCGATGAGTACGACACGGCATTTTTCGACAAAAGAAGCAAGTTTGTTCATTACCGCCCCCGCACGGCCATCTTGAACAATTTGGAATTTGACCACGCCGACATTTTTGACAATTTGGCCGCCATTGAACGCCAGTTTCACCACTTGGTCCGCACCGTGCCCAGCACCGGCCGGGTGGTCGTCAATGGCCTCGAAGAAAGTCTGACAAGGGTCTTGGGACAAGGGTGTTGGAGCGAAGTGCGCACCTTCGGTGCGGCCGTCAGCGACTTCAGCGCCGAAGGCCCCGCCCACGATTTCACCGTCTTGAAACAAGGCAAAGAGGTGGCCCGAGTGTGCTGGAACTTGAGCGGCCAACACAACCAACTCAATGCGCTGGCGACCCTCGCCGCCGCCGATCATTTGGGGGTCTCTGCCGTGCAAGCGGCCGAGGCCTTGCGCCAATTCCAGAATGTCAAACGCCGCATGGAAGTGCGCGGTGTCGTGCGCAACATCACCGTGATTGACGACTTCGCCCACCACCCAACCGCCATGCGAACCACCTTAGAGGGACTGCGTGCGCAGTTGTCGGCTCAGCGGGAGGTTCAGCACCCACAACGCATCTTGGCGGTGTTCGAGCCGCGCTCCAACACCATGAAGCTCGGCACCATGAAAGCGCAATTGCCTTGGGCATTGGCCCCTGCCGACCTGTCGTTTTGTCACACAGGCGGGCTGGATTGGGACGCCGCCGCCGCTTTGGCGCCCCTCAATGCCGCTGCCCCCGAAAACGGTGGGGGCACCGTCGCATTCACCGCTGCCAACTTGGCAACTTTGGTGGAACAAGTCACCCAAGCCGCGCGGCCAGGCGACCAGATTGTCTGCATGAGCAACGGCGGCTTTGGTGGCATTCACACCCAATTGCTGGCCGCCCTGGGCAACGCGCCCAAACAGGTACCCCAATAGAGTAGCTGCCAAATTTTTCGTGACTTAAAGGGTCATTGAGATCAAGCCTTCTGGCGGCGACGGGCCAATACCGCCTCGGACAGGGTGGCCAGCACTTGGGCCGAATCGTCCCAATCCAAGCAAGCATCGGTAATGCTTTGGCCATACGCCAAGCCCGCCACACTGTCTTGACCAGGGGTGAATTTTTGCGCGCCTGCTTTGAGGTGGCTCTCCACCATCACACCAAAAACGCTGTGCGATCCGCCGCTGATTTGGGCTGCAATGTCCTTGGCCACGTCGATTTGTTTTTGATGCTGCTTGCTGCTGTTGGCGTGGCTGCAATCGACCATCAAAGTGGCTGGGAGTTTGGCCGCGGTCAAATCGGCGCAAGCAGCGGCCACGCTCGCAGCGTCGTAGTTCGGGGCTTTACCGCCGCGCAAAATGACGTGGCAATCGGGGTTGCCTTTGGTTTGCACAATCGCCACTTGACCGTTCTTGTGAACCGACAAAAAGTGGTGACCGCGCGCCGCCGCCTGAATCGCATCGGTGGCGATGCGGATGTTGCCATCGGTGCCATTCTTGAAGCCAATTGGCGCTGAAATGCCCGAAGCCAACTCGCGGTGCACTTGGCTTTCCGTCGTGCGGGCCCCAATGGCGCCCCAACTGATGAGGTCGGCAATGTATTGCGGTGAAATCACATCCAAGAACTCGCTGCCCGCTGGCAAGCCCATTCGGTTGATTTCAATCAGCAACTGACGCGCGATGCGCAAGCCCTCTTCAATCCGAAAACTCCCGTCCAAATAGGGGTCGTTGATCAACCCTTTCCAGCCGACCGTGGTGCGGGGTTTTTCAAAGTACACCCGCATCACGATTTCGAGCGAGTCTTTGTACAACTCGCGCACTTCTTTCAAGCGTTTGGCGTAATCCAAGGCGGCTTCCGGGTCGTGGATCGAGCAAGGGCCAATCACCACCAACAAACGATCGTCTTGACCGTTCATGATGTTGTGAATGTGTTGACGGGTTTGCGTGATCAGCGATTCAACGGGCGTGGCGTGAATGGGGAAAAAGCGAATTAAATGTTCTGGGGGTGGGAGCACGTTGACCTCTTGGATGCGTTCGTCGTCGGTTTTGCTGGTTTTTTCGACGTGCGCATACCAGGCGTTGGCATTGGGGGTCACGGTGCTCATTTGAATTCCTTTTGATTGCAAAAAAATAAACAGGGGCTAAAACAAAAAACCGCCGGGCTTTTCAGCTTCGGCGGTTTTGAGAAGGGGTTTGTGCTTGTTGCGCGTGGTCCTCTCATCCGCCAGGGACTGAGAAATAAAAACCAAACCAAAAAGCCAAACGGGTTGTCATGGTCGAGAATTTAGCACATATTTCTGACGGCTTCATTGCAAAGCAGGCGAATCCTTTTCATCTGCTTCTTTTAAGCCGTTCCGCCGACCGTCATGCCCTCGATTCGCAAGGTGGGTTGCCCCACCCCCACCGGCACGCTCTGGCCTTCTTTGCCGCAAGTGCCGACACCGCTGTCCAAGCGCATGTCGTTGCCAATCATGCTGATGCGGGTCAAGGCGTCTGGGCCGTTGCCCACCAAGGTGGCCCCCTTGACGGGGTATTGAATTTGGCCGTTTTCCACCCAATACGCTTCGCTGGCCGAGAAAACAAACTTACCTGAGGTAATGTCCACCTGCCCTCCGCCAAAGTTCACCGCATAAAGGCCCTTCTTGATGCTGGCCACAATTTCGGCAGGGTCTTTGTCACCGCCCAACATGTAGGTGTTGGTCATGCGGGGCATGGGCACATGCGCATAGCTTTCGCGCCGGCCGTTGCCGGTGGGGGCCACGCCCATCAGTCGGGCATTTGTCGCGTCTTGAATGTAGCCACGCAAAATGCCGTCTTCAATCAACACATTGCGCTGAGTGGCATGGCCTTCGTCGTCCACATTCAGCGAGCCTCGGCGATCGGCCAGGGTCCCGTCGTCCAGCACGGTCACCCCTTTGGCGGCGACCCGTTGCCCAATGCGGCCGCTGAAGGCGCTGGCCCCTTTGCGGTTGAAGTCGCCTTCCAAGCCGTGGCCAATGGCTTCATGGAGCAAGACGCCAGGCCAACCGGGGCCCAAGACCACGGTCAATTCGCCCGCAGGCGCGGGGCGGGATTCCAGATTGGTCAAAGCGGCGTGAACGGCTTCGTCCACGTATTGGGTAATTTGAGCGTCGCTGAAATAGGCCAAGCCAAAGCGACCGCCGCCGCCGCTGGAGCCCACCTCACGTCGGCCGTTTTGTTCGGCAATGACGGTCACAGACAAGCGCACCAAGGGGCGCACATCCGCCGCCAAAGTGCCGTCGGCACGGGCCACCAAGACGACGTCGTATTCACCAGCCAACCCCGCCATGACTTGAATCACGCGGGGGTCCTTGGCACGGGCCAGCGTTTCGACTTTGCCGAGCAGCTCGACTTTGGCCGTGCTGTCGAGGGTGGCAATCGGGTCGGTGCCGGGGTACAAAGAACGGCTCTTGGCCACTTTGCGCGCCGGTGTTTTGACACGGGCTGTTTGACCAGCGGTCGCGATGGTGCGCACCGTGCGGGCAGCGTCCATCAGGCTGGCCTGGGAAATGTCATCGGAGTAAGCGAAAGCGGTTTTTTCGCCGCTCACGGCGCGCACGCCAACGCCTTGGTCGATGCTGAACGAGCCGGTCTTGACGATGCCCTCTTCCAAACTCCAGCCCTCGCTGCGGGTGTATTGGAAATAGAGGTCGGCGTCGTCCACGGCATGCGCCCGAATTTCTCGCAGGGCCTGCATCAAATGGGTTTCATCAAGACCGAAGGGCTCCAGCAAAAGCTGGCGCGCCACGTCCAGGCGCTCAAGTGTGGGTTCGCGTGCAATCATGCTCGGATTCTAGGGGGTTTGTCTTCGGTTGGCTTAAGTGGGTACCAAGCGCTTGGACCTGGCAATCGACATCAAAATCCCCAAACCCAAACCCAGGGTGGCCATGGCCGTCCCACCGTAGCTCACAAAGGGCAAAGGCACGCCCACCACCGGCAAAATACCGCTGACCATGCCCATGTTGACGAAGGCATAGGTGAAAAAAATCATCGTCACCGAGCCGGCCAACAAGCGCGAGAACAAATTGGGCGCATTCAGGGCAATTTGCAAGCCCCGCAACAGCAGAAAACCATAGCCCACCATCAAGCAAATCCCACCAAAAAGGCCGAATTCTTCGGAGAAGGCGGCAAAAATAAAGTCGGTGGTGCGCTCGGGGATGAATTCCAAATGGGTCTGGGTGCCGGCCATAAAGCCCTTGCCAAACAGGCCGCCTGAGCCGATGGCAATCATGCCTTGAATGATGTGAAAACCTTTGCCCAAGGGGTCTCGCGAGGGGTCGAGCAGGGTGCAAACACGCTGCTGCTGGTAGTCGTGCAGCAGGGGCCAGCGCACCCCCGTGGCGCACAACTCGTCGCTCCAAACGATGAGGCCGGCAAAGGCCAGCACCCCGAGCACCAAGGGCGGCACGATCCAGCGCCAATCAAGGCCCGCAAAATACAGCACCGCCAAGCCAGCGGCCAGCACCAAAATGGCGGTGCCCAAATCGGGCTGGCGAACGATCAAGCCAACGGGCACCAACAAAATCAGCGCGGCAATGGCAAAGTCTTTGCGACGCAAATGCCCTTCTTGGCGCTGAAACCACCAAGACAGCATCAAGGGCATGGCAATTTTCATGATCTCGCTGGGCTGAATGACCACGCCCACATTCAACCAACGCCGAGCCCCTTTTTTGGTCAAGCCAAACAAAGCCACCGCCAACAGCAAGGCCACGCCGACGCTGTAAAGTGGAACGGCAAACTGAATCAAGCGGTGCGGCGGGATTTGGGCCACGCTGAACAACAAGGCACCCGCAATCAAAATATTGCGGGCGTGGTCCGGAAAACGGGTGCCGTGGTCGTACCCCGCCGAATACATCGTGAACAAGCCGCCCAAGGCCAGCGCCAAGGCCGCCCAAGCCAGTGGGGCGTCAAAACCTTCCCAATAAGGCGCCAATCGCTGCCGAAAGGTAGGTTGTGCGAAGTGATAGCTCATCCATCAGATTATCCCGCCAACACAGTGGGACAATGGCGCCCATGTACGCACTGTTTGACGACGCTGGCAAATTTTTGGCCGGCAAAATTTTGTCCGAGGCTGAAAGCTCCGCCCAAATCGAACTCGACTCGGGCAAGCGCCTCAAAGTCAAGGCCGTGAATATTTTGTTGAAATTCGACAAACCCAGTCCCGCCGAGTTCATGGCCCAGGCCCAAAGCCAAGCCCAAAGAATTGAGCTGGAATTGGCTTGGGAGTTTGCGCCTGAAGACGATTTTGGTTTTGCCGATTTGGCACGCGACTATTTCAGCGCCAATGCCACAGTGGCCGAACAAGCCGGCGCGTTGTTGCGCTTGCACGAAGCGCCGCACTACTTTCGTCGCGCCGGCAAAGGCCGCTTCAAGAAAGCCCCGGCCGAGGTGATTGCTCAAGCATTGGCGGCGATTGAAAAGAAAAAGCAAGTCGTGCAACAAATTGCTGACTGGGCAGCCGTCTTGGCGCAAGGGGAATGCCCCGTGCCGATTCGCGAACAACTCTACAAAATTTTGTTCAAGCCCGACAAAAATGCGCCTGAATACAAGGCCGTGGTGGAGGCTGCTCGCAGCACGCAAACCGCGCCGCTGGATTTGCTGCGTCAAGCCGGCGCCATTGAATCGGCCTATGAATTCCACTGGAAGCGGTTTTTGTTTGACCACTTCCCCAAAGGCACCGGCTTTCCCGTCCTGAATGCCCCCGACATCACCACGGAACTGCCCTTGGCGGCCGTGCAAGCCTACTCGATTGACGATTCTCAAACCACGGAGATTGACGACGCCTTGTCCTTGCAAGGCCTGGGCACCGGCCGCGTGATTTTGGGCGTGCACATCGCCGCACCCGGTTTGGCCTTGACCCCGGACAGTGCGGTCGATGCCGTTGCCCGCCATCGTTTGTCAACGGTTTACATGCCGGGCCACAAAATCACCATGCTGCCCGACGAGGTGGTACAACGCTACACCTTGGCCGAAGGCCGTGCCTGCCCCGCTGTGTCGTTGTATTTGACTTTTGACGAAGCCACACTGGACATTCAGCACACGGAAACCAAATTGGAACGGGTGCCCATCGCCGCCAATTTGCGCCACGACCAGTTAGACAGCTTGGTCTCGCCGGACTGGCTAGAAGCCGTCAACACCGACCCTGCGAATGCCCGAGCCGGGGGTCCCCATGGCATTGACCACGCCCGCTTGGCCTTTTTGTGGCGTTTGGCGCAAGACCTTAAAAAACGGCGCGAAGGGGTGCGCGGCAAACCCGAAACCTTCAACCGCCCCGACTACAACTTCCGACTTCAAAAGCCCGAAGGCGGCGACGACCGCCCCCATGCCGAGCCCCAAGGCAACGAAACGGTGCTCATCGGTGTGCGCCAACGCGGTGCACCACTCGACTTGATCGTCGCTGAAGCCATGATTTTGGCCAACAGCCATTGGGGTGTCTGGTTGTCTGAATTGGGCTTGCCTGGCATTTACCGCAGCCAAGCCAGCTTGGCCCCTGGCATCAAAGTGCGCATGGGGACCAAGGCTTTGCCGCACGCGGGGATTGGGGTGCCGGCCTATGCTTGGAGCACCTCGCCGCTGCGCCGCTACACCGACTTGGTGAACCAGTGGCAAATCATTGCAGCCGTCCAGCACGGTGCAACAGCGGCCTTGGTGGCCCCGTTCAAACCCAAAAGCGCAGAGTTGTTTTCCATCATCAGCGCGTTTGAGGCCGCCTACAGTGCTTACAACGGTTACCAAGCGGGCATGGAGCGCTTTTGGACGCTTCAGTACCTGCAACAAAACGGATTGAGCGAGCTGGTCGTCACGGTGTTCAAAGACGGCACCCATGGCGGCACCCATGACGGCACCAATAGCGGCGGCAACGGTGGTGTCTTGGCCCGCGCCGATCACTTGCCCTTGGTCTTGCCCGTTTTTGGACAAGGCAACGGCCAAGCCCCGCTGACCCGCGGTGACAAGGTTCGGGTCAAGTTGTCGGCCATCGACCTGATTGGCTTGGAGGTGAGTGGTCAAGTCATCGAACGCTTAGACGACCTCAACAGCAAATTGGCGGCCGAAACTGCCGAGGGATTCGAGTTCGAATTAGAAGACGATGAGGCCGCAGCCGGACCCATTGCGATTGCGGTGGATGTGACGGAGGTCTCTGCTGAAGCGCCCTTGGAGACGCCCATCGCATGAGCCTGAGGCGGCTTTCCCCCTTGCACCTGGCTTTGCTGATTTCGCTGGCCGTTCATGGGGCTTTGTTGACCTTGAAAATCGCCGCCCCCAAAACCTTCGACCGCTTGTTTGAACAAGCGCCGTTGGAGGTCATTTTGGTCAACGCGAAATCCAAACAAAAACCAAGCAAAGCGAGCGCTTTGGCCCAGGCCAATTTACAGGGGGGGGGCGAGGCCAAAGCAGGACGCGCCACTTCACCGCTGGTGAATTCAACCCAAACGCGGACGGGGGATGCCTTAGAGGACCAACGTCAACAACTGGCCCATTTAGAGGCTTTACAAGCCCAGATGCTCAGCGACATCCGCCAGCAATTGGCCACCCAGCCCGCCATCGACCCCCGACTGGGTCAAAATGACCCAAGCCGCTTGGCGCTTGAAGAAAAGCACCGGCGCCTGTTGCAACTTCTGGCCGAAATCGAAAAACGCGTCAACACCGAAAATGCACGCCCCAAAAAACGCTTTGTCAGCCCCGCCACACAAGAGTCCATTTATGCGGTTTATTACGACCAACTGCGTCGCAAAGTGGAGCGCATGGGGACCGAGCATTTCCCACAAGCAGACGGCCATAAACTTTACGGCGAACTCATTTTGACCCTGACTGTGAATGCCTCGGGCCAATTAATCCACATCGAGTTGTCAAGCAGTTCAGGGCAACCGGTGCTGGACCGTCAGGCGGTGCTGATCGCCAAAGCCTCGGCGCCGTTCAAGCCATTCAGCCCGGAGATGCGGCGCGAAGCCGACCAAATTGTGGTGGTCTCGCGTTTTCGATTTACCCGCGATGAAACCTTGGAAACCCGGGTTCAAACCAAGGGCTCACCATGAAAGCAATCAAGGCATTCAAGGCATTGAAGCGGTTGTTGGGTTGGTGGCTGGTGGCTTTCATGCTGCTGCAATTGTTCTTTGCCGGACGGGTGGCTTTGATGGCTTACTTTGACCCCAGCTCTACCGCATTTGAGCGCTCAGAAATGTTTCGGCTGCTGGAAAAGCAAACAGAAGGAAATGGATCGAGTCCCAAAATACTTCGCTGGAGCCAAGCATGGCGCGATTCCCACCAGATAGCGCCCTCGCTCAAAAGGGCGGTGATCGCCTCTGAGGACGACGGCTTTGTTCAGCATGGGGGCGTCGATTGGACTGCCCTTCAACAGGCCTGGGACAAAAATGAAAAGAACGAAAAGCGCAGTGTGCAAGGCGGCCACCACCGCGCGCCCAAGATCGTGGGCGGCTCGACCATCAGCCAACAATTAGCAAAGAATTTATTCTTCAGTGGCGAACGCAATTTATGGCGCAAAGGCGAGGAACTTTGGGTCACCACTTGGTTGGAGTTGTGTCTGAGCAAAGAGCGCATCCTGACGTTGTATTTGAACCATGTGGAGTGGGGAGAAGGCGTTTTTGGGGCCGAGGCCGCAGCTCGCCACTACTTCAAAAAATCAGCCGCAGAACTCAGCCCAGCCGAAGCCGCGCGGCTGGCCGTCATGCTGCCGCGCCCCAAGTACTTTGAAAAACACCTTGAATCAGCCTACTTGGCTCAACGCAGTGGCGTCATTCTGGAGCGCATGCCCAACGCCCGATTGCCCTGATTGACCCCCTCAAAATTTTCATGAGAATTCTCGGCATTGACCCTGGGCTGCAGACCACCGGATTCGGCGTGATCGACGTCGAGGGTTCACGCATGCGCTACGTGGCAAGTGGGACGATCAAAACCACGCACTTGGCTTTGGGTGATTTACCCGGTCGCCTCAAAGTCCTTTTTGACGGCATTCGCGAAGTGAGCACCCGCTACACACCCGACGTGGCCTGCGTCGAAATTGTGTTCGTCAATGTGAACCCCCAATCCACCTTGTTGCTCGGGCAAGCGCGCGGCGCTTGCCTGACGGCCTTGGTGTCGATGGATTTGCCGGTGGCCGAATACACCGCGCTGCAAATGAAGAAGGCCGTGGTTGGTCATGGCCGCGCCGCGAAGTCTCAGGTGCAAGAAATGGTAAAGCGACTGCTGCAATTACCCGGTCTGCCTGGCACCGATGCAGCCGACGGCTTGGGCATGGCCATCACCCACGCCCATGTGGGTCAGTCTATGGCCA
>Ga0208381_1000042_pt1 | contig 50856 bp, 40 predicted proteins | sample CryBogCBE13Jul09_FD_184572 | JGI IMG/M metagenome (GOLD analysis project Ga0208381, IMG submission 184572) | Freshwater microbial communities from Crystal Bog, Wisconsin, USA - CBE13Jul09 (SPAdes) (version 2) | ecosystem: Environmental > Aquatic > Freshwater > Lake | place: Crystal Bog...
ACCTGTTGGTCCATAAGGTGGCTGTACTTCGGGCTTTATCCCTTCAGGTAAATCCACATTTGTGATACGACTCATAATTTGCTGTCTAGCAAAAGCATCATCTACATCATCATCAAAAATTAACCTAACATAACTTAATCCAAAAGAAGATGTAGTTCTTAAATTAATTTTCTTTTGAACTGAGTTTAAAACAGTTTCTAAAGGTATGGTGACAAATTTTTCAACCTCCTCGGCACTCCTTCCTGGCCATTGGGTAATTATAATTACCTGCGTATTGGTGACATCAGGAAAGGTTTCAATAGGTGTATTTTGATAACTTATAAAACCTATAATCCCTATAACCAATGTAAGAAAAAATACAAAGTATCTATGCCTTAAAGAAAAGTGTATAATATTTTTAATGAACTTATTCATAGAAAAAAATGCGGTTTATTGATTTAGTAATTGCTGAAAAATAAGTAATTGATTCTTTACAACTACTTTATCACCGGCAGATAAACCACTATTTAAAAATGTAATATCTCCTACAGTTCTTTTAACTTCTACCTCAGCAATTTTTAAATCACAATTTGAATTAAATACGACAACATAATTTTTACCGTTTAAATCAATTAAAGCATTGGTAGGAATTGATAATGCAGTTTGTGCTGTTTTGCTTTTCACAAATATTTTAGCGAACATTTCTGGTTTTAACAATAACTCAGCATTATTCAATTTAACTCTAGCTCTTAAAGTCTTATTCAATGGATCCAACACCTCACTTAATTTATCAATGGTGCCTTCAAATACTTTGTTAGGATAAGCTAAAACTGTTACATCAACTTTATCACCTTCCTTCACTTTTGGGATATCAATCTCATATACATTTGCGTTTACCCATACATCTCTTAAATCAGAGATAGTATATAAATAATCACCCATATCTGGACGAATGAAGTTTCCTTCACTCACTTTTTTCTCTACTATATATCCATTGATAGGTGCAGTTAAAGTATAATTACCTCCAGCATTGCTATTTAAACCCCCATTAATGTGCAACGCACTTTCTAATTTAGCCTTTGCAGATATTGCCTTTTCATAATTTTGCTTTGCTTCATTATATTCTTTTTCACTTGCTATTCCATTTTTATAAAGTCCTTCTTGGTTCTCTAACTGACGTTTTGCAATTAATACATCCGCGTTTGCACTTTTAATATCAGCATAATTACCAGCAATCTCCGCACTTTTTACAACAGCTAATGCTTCTCCTGCTTTTACTTTATCACCTAATGATAATTTTGCTTCAATTACTTGGCCACTACTTCTTGGAAAGATTTTAACCACCTTATTTTCATCAAAACTTATTTCCCCACTTAATTGAAGGGTTTCATTAGAGGCAATTACTTTTGCGGTATCTAATGCAATCATTTTTTGCATTGAATCACTTAAACAATACTTATTGTCTTGTTTCTTTTCTTCCACTTTGTGATTTTCACAAGCGGTCATTCCCACCATTGCACAAAGGGCAATTACATATAAACTAGGCTTCATAATTAAACTTATTTTTTTATAACATCTATTCCGATATGATAATTCAATTCTTCACTTACTAATTGTAAGTTTAGTTTAGATTGATAATGTTGATTTTGTACGTCTTTATAAGTATCAAAAAAGTCCATAAATTCTAATAAACTAATTTGCTTATGTTCATAACTTGAAATGATGTTGTTAAACATTTGTGTATACTTATCATAAAAAACCTGTTCTGATTCATTGGTAACTTTTATTAATTCAAGTAGTTTTTTATAAGCGTTGGTTACATTGTTTTGTAACTCAATATCTGCATTTAAAGCAATGGCCTCTTGTTGTTTAATTCCAAAATTAGCAGATTTAATATTTCCTTTGTTTTTATTAAACACCGGGATTGGCAAACTTATACCTAAGCCATAATAATGAGGAATATAATTACTATTATGATCATATTCAGGAGCAAGCGTTAGATCCGGTACTGCTAATGATTTTTGATAGCTTAGATTTTGTTGTTGATATACTATTTGTAATTTTTGCAATTCGTAATAAGGATTATTTGTTTTTGCCGTTTCAATTAAATCCCTGTCACCGCTAAAGCTTATTTTAACGCTTGTAAATTCATCGGTTGGATAAATAAATACATTGCCTTTTATTTGAAGCGCTGTTTTTAAACTATTTTCTGTATCAAATATTTGGGTATTTAAATCTGCAATTTCTTTATCTAAAGCAATAAGTAAGGATTGTATTCTTAAATATTCTTTTTGAGAAATATTTCCCACTGCATATTGGGCTTGCATTCCTTTAAATAATGTATTTAATTGGTTATAGCTTTGGACCGCAATATTTTTATTTTTTGTGAGTTGTAATAATGTAAAATAGTTGGTCCTTAAATCATACCTCAAATTGCGCATTAAATCATTCAGTTACAACTGACTAAGTTTAGCATTGGTCGTTGCCATATTGATTAGCTTTCCTCTTTTCCCTGCTGTTTTAATCAATTGTTGAAACTGAATAAAGTATTGACCAGTTGGCTGACCAGTAATTGGATCTTTACCGTGTTGAAAAAACTTATTATTAGTATAAACGTTCTGATCTGTAATTAAGGTTGGATTATCCCAAACCTTTGCTTGTTCAATTAACGCTTTATTAGCATCCACATTAAAACCAGATGCAACTAACAAAAGGTTACTATCAAGAAATATTTTTTCTGTTTGAACAAGGCTCAAACGCAAAGTATCCTGTTGTGAAAATCCAAAATTGCTAGCCAATAAAAATAAGAGTAAAAAAACCTTTCTTTTTGCAAACATCATTAAATCAATTTGTTGAAAAATAGTTGATACAGCATTGAGTATACTGATCTAGTTATTTTTAAAGTGCAAATTTATAGTCAATTCACAAATTCAATGATTATTAAGCTAAATATTAACAAAATTTAAGTTGAATTAGGATAGTTTTAATGAAATATTAAGCTATAGTTAAGTTTGAGTGATTTATAAACAATTTGAGCCTGCCTTAAGTCTATTTTTTATATTTTTGCGACTTGTCAAGAAAGATTTTCATATCAATTTTTTATCTATTTTCCGCTATTTCAGTAATAGCTCAAGAAGCAGATAGTTCATTTGTACAAAAAGGATACTTTTTACATGCACAAGCGACTATTGTAAGCCAGTACAAACCTTCATTTTCCGCCCCTTACTCGGGAGAAAATAGTTTTCGTAATATTACTGAAAACGCTACTTCTTACACAAGCACACTTTATTTTGGAGCTAAATTAAATAAAAGCACTTTTTTTTATGCTACCCCTGAACTAGCTGGCGGATCCGGTTTAAGTAAGGTACTTGGTATTGGAGACGCTCCTAATGGTGAAACTTTTAGAGTAACCACAACTGATCCTAAAATATATATTGCTAGAGCTTATTTTAAAAAGCTTGTTACAATTGACACAAGCAACCACTCTTACCTTAATTTTAATATTGGTAAAGTATCTCTTGCCGACTTCTTTGATAATAATAAATACAGTCATGACCCGAGAACTCAGTTTTTAAATTGGGGTTTAATGAGCAATGGTGCTTGGGATTATCCTGCTAATACCAAGGGATACACTCCTGCTTTTATAGTTGAATATTTTAATAAAAATCAAGAATATCGAATTGGCTATGCGCTTATGCCAACCAGTCCTAATGGAGGCATTATGGACTGGAATATTAAAAAAAGTGGAGGATTTACTGCTGAATTTGTACAAAATTATACGCTATCAAATAATCCTGGAGCCATTCGCTTTTTAATGTTTATTAATAAAGCATTAATGGGTAACTATGTTAAAGGACTAGATACCAATATTGAAGCAACAAGAAATTATTCAAATACCAAGCTAGGATGGGGATTAAATATAGAACAGGCCTTAGGTGAAAACCTAGGGGGCTTCTTTAAAACAAGTTGGAATGACGGACAAAATGAAACCTGGGCATTTACTGAAATAGACAACAGTATTAGTTTTGGTCTTTCTGCTAATAGTGAAAAATGGGGTCAGAAATCCGGAAAATTAGGAGTAGCATTTGTTTCATCAGGATTATCGAAAGAACATCAACAATTTTTAAATAATGGTGGTCTTGGATTTACCCTTGGTGATGGTAAATTAAATTACGATCGAGAGCGCGTAATTGAACTTTACTATCAAAAGTATTTTATAGATAATAAATTGGCAGGAACAATTGACTATCAAAATATCCTGAATCCAGGTTATAATATAGATAGAAGAGGGCCAGTTAATATTTTTTCAATTAGGCTTCGCTATTACTTATAGCTTACCGTACAATGCGCGTAATTTTTCACGCGTCATGATTTTTTCCCAATCTTTTCCTAGTGCATTTTCCCAAAGTGGTTTCATGCCCAAGGAAACATTGATCATGGCGTCAAATTGCTCTTCGGTTAAATTGGCACAGATGCCTGTTGGAATTTCAATATTGTTTTTCTCCACCATGTATTTAAATTCTTTCACACCCGCTGGATAGTATTCCTCCAAATGATTCATTACTATACAATTGCCTATTCCATGCTTAGTGCCTAATAAAAAGCTCAAACCATAACTCACCGCATGCGCAACACCAACTTGACTATAGGCAATACTCATACCACCTGCATAAGAGGCCATCATTAATTGATCATCACACTCGTCATCCCATTTTTCTTTTTCAACAAAAACTTTACGACAAAGCTCAAGTGCTTTCTCTCCATAGCTCTTACTGAATTCGTTTAAAAAAGTACCTTCCAAACTTTCGATACAGTGTATATAACAATCCATGCCTGTATAAAAACGTTGATTGGCAGGTGCGTTTTGTGTTAATTCTGGATCTAATACAATTTGATCAAATGGAGTAAAGTCAGAATTCATTCCTAATTTACGCACCGGACCCGTTAAAACTGTTGTACGACTCACTTCGGCACCCGTACCACTTAATGTTGGAATACCAACTTTATATACACCCGCTTGTTTTACTAAATCCCATCCTTGATAATCAGCTGATGAACCAGGATTGGTCATCATTAAGGAAACCGCTTTCGCTAAGTCCATTGTGGAACCGCCTCCAATACCAATGATACCGCTCACTTCACCAAATTCAGCTTTTAATTCAGCAGCCAATGCATCCACTTGTTTTGTTTTGGGCTCATGCGTTACATCAACATAAACAATTTTATCTTTTCCTCTTAATGGAATACGGGAAGCCAACGGCTTTCCAATAAAAAAGTGATCCAAGAAAAAAATCATTGGAAAATTATCTTTTCTACGAGGAGCTAAAATTTCATCTAATTGATTGAACGCACCACGACCATATACCACATAGTCGACCATTTTAAAATTGCGGAACTGCATAAAATAAATTTATTATAATAATATTATTGAACCAATTTCTTTTGTAAGTCCTCCAAAGATACGCCTTTTGTTTCAGGCACTTTTACTAAAATCCAAACTAATTGTAAAGACATCATCACTGCAAAGAATGCAAAAATAGGCCATGGATTTTCTTTAAATATTCCATACTCACTATCTAAAAATACAGGTGTGATTAAAGTAATTAAAGCGGCAAATATCCAATGTATACTTGCGCCAAAGGCTTGACCTTTTGCACGAATCTGGGTTGGAAATATTTCTGATATTAAAACCCAAATAACTGCACCTTGTCCAATGGCATGCGATGCAATAAATAATAATAAAAAGCTTAACATAAATTCTGGTGCACTATGTGCTATAAAGCCATAAGCCACCATGACCAAACTAATAATATATCCAAAAGAGCCAATGATTAAAAGGGTTTTACGGCCAATGCGATCAATTAACCAAAGTCCTACAAACGTGAATACTAGGTTCATCATTCCTAATGAAATAGAACTTAATAAAGAATTATTTTTTGCAAAACCAGCTTCTTCCAAAATTCTTGGTGCATAATATAATAAGAAGTTGATACCAGAAGCTTGATTAAAAAAGGCTACAAAAAACGCCAATGAAATAATTTTGGTATGATGCTTTGTGAACAGCTTCGCTGAACCAAATGATTTTTCTTGCGCATCGGAAACCTTGATTTCATTAATGGTTTCATCGATATTTTCTACACCCACAATAGCCAAAGTTTTTCTTGCTGCAGCTTCATCATTGGCAACAGAGAATAACCATCTTGGACTTTCTGGTAAACCCAAAGTCATTACCGTATAAACAGTAGAAGGAATTAATAAAACAGCCAACATAAAACGCCAATCATTTTCACCCCCAAATCCGTGTAAAAAATAATTAGATAAATAGGCGATCAAAATACCAAACACAATATTAAACTGATACATACCTACCAATTTTCCACGATTATTCTTGTTGGAAATTTCTGAAATATAAGTTGGTGCTGCTACCGATGAAACACCAATCGCAATTCCACCAATTAATCTAAAGAATGAAAAAGTATACGGGTCTTGTGCCAATGCTGAACCAATTGCAGAGGCAATAAACATAACACCCAACCAGATTAAGACTTTTTTACGGCCATATTTTTCGGTTGGTGCGCCCGCAAACACAGATCCAATAACGGTTCCCCATAAAGCCATGGACATGATAAAAAATCCATGAAACAAAGGAGTGGTATGCCATAGTTCCTGAATTGGTTTATCGGCTCCAGATATCACTACCATATCAAAACCAAAAATAAAACCAGCCAATGCGGCTACAACAGTAGATTGAAACAATTTTCCTTTATTCATTTTATTATTTTTAAAATTTTCTGGGGAATGTATTTTAAATATATGCTTTAAAATTTGCTATAATAATTTGGCAGCTTTTATTAAATCTTCAGGCGTATCAATTTCAACACCCATATAATCTGTGACAACCATCCTTATAGGTACTCCATTTTCTAAATAACGCAAGCATTCAATTTTTTCAGCAGCTTCCAAAGGAGTCATCGGCCAATTGGTAAAATTCAATAGGGCTTGTTTCTTAAAAGCATATACACCTATATGTTCATAATAAGTAATGGCAATATCGGTTGCACGCGGATAAGGAATTACGCTACGTGAAAAAAACAATGCATTCATTTTAGTATCAACTGCTACTTTCACATAATTAGGATCTTCGATTAATTGAGGATTGGTCAACACTTGCATCAAAGAAGAAACCTGTACTGTGCTATCCGAAAAAACATCAATCACTTTTTGCAAGGGCGCTCTTTTTACAAAGGGTTCATCTCCTTGTACATTCACTACAATATCAATATCTAAATCCACAATCGCTTCAGCAATTCTATCAGAACCACTTTCGTGGGAACGCTTGCTCATAATGGCTTTCCCACCATTGTTCACTATTTCATTAAAAATAATCTCGCTGTCTGTTACCACATAAACCTCATCAAAAAGCCCCGTTGCTTTTGTATTATCATACGTGTGTCTTATCACAGATTTATCACCAAGGGTTTGCATCAGCTTTGCAGGAAACCTGGTTGCTGCATAACGAGCGGGAATAAACGCACCAACTTTTGTCATCTAGTAATCTGATTTTATGGTTTTATCAAACGGAGCTTTTAATTGATAAGCAATGGATTGATCTTTTGAATTGTCTAATACATCCAAGCCATATACAATTTCACTCATTGGGGTATCATTATAGGTTCCTAATAGGCGATCCCAAAACGAAAATATATTTCCATAATTACTATCCGTTTGAGGGCGTGTAATATGATGGTGTACTCTGTGCATATTAGGAGAAACTATTATCAATCCAAATGTTTTATCAAACCAATTAGGTATACGAATATTTGCATGGTTAAATTGTGTTAATACCACACTTAAACTTTGGTACAACATCACCATCCACATGGGAGTACCTAAAACAAGTACGGCTAAAATTGCAAACACCGCTCTCACTACCGATTCACCTGGATGATGTCTATTGCCTGTTGTTGTGTCTACATGAGTATCCGCATGATGCACCATATGAAATTTCCATAAAAATTTTACTTTATGTTCAATCATATGCACCAAGTAAGCACCTATAAAATCCAATAATAACAAGCCTAGTATTGCTTTTACCAACGGAGACATTGAAATTATTTGTAGCAATCCAAAATGTTGAGCAACTACCCAATCACTAGCTTTTACCATAATCAATGCAAACCCAAAATTGATGACAATGGTGGTAAATGTAAAAAACAGATTAACGCCTGCATGTTTGATTTTGCTATACTTAAAATTAAAAAGAGGAACAGCAATTTCGATCAACCAAAAAAAAGTAATTCCACCGGCTAATAATAATGCCCTATGTAAACTTGGAATGTGTTGAAAATAATTTTCAATAGTCTGAAGCATGCAATTGTTTTTAGTACATAAATGTAAATAAAAAACCCGATGTTCTTATACAGAAATCATCGGGCTTGGGTTGTTTTTATGGTACGGATTATCTCTTACTAATTATTTGACTAACTATTTAACATCAATGGCATCACTAACATTAACAAGTCCTCACCTGGCGCTTGTTCAGAAGGCTTAATTAAGCCCGCTTTGCTTGGTGTTGATAATTCTAAATATACGTCATCGGTATCAGCAGCATTCAACATTTCAATTAAGAATTTTGCATTAAATGCAATTTGAATGTCTTCCCCTTGGTATTCGCAACTCATGCGCTCATTTCCTTCAAAACTGAAGTCAATATCCTGCGCAGCCATTTGCAATTCATTACCTGTGATATTTAATGCAACCTGGTTAGTGCTCTTATTACTAAATACATTTACACGACGCAATGCATTTTGAAAATCATGCTTATTAACTGTTAAACGATATGGATTATCGTTTGGAATAACCACTTTATAATCAGGGAAACGCGCATCAATTAAACGACAAATTAATTGTGTAGAACCATGGTCCACAAATAAGTGATTGTTGTTAAAACTGATCGTGATTGGATCATCGTTATCAGGCAACGCGTTCTTTAATAAGTTCAATGGTTTTTTAGGAACAATAAAACTAGCGTTTTGAGTTGCCTTAGCATCAGTTCTTTTATATCTTACTAAACGGTGCGCATCTGTTGCAACAAATTGTACGCTGTCTTTTGATAATTCAAAAAACACACCCGTCATTGCAGGGCGTAAATCATCACCACTCACTGCAAATAATGTTTTATTGATAGCAGTTAATAATCCAGTGCTTGTCATCTTAAAGCCAGTGGTATCGTCGGCTGTAGGCTCTTTTGGAAAATTATCTGGATTCTCTCCCATCACTTTATACTTACCATTGTCGCTTGTAATTTCTACTGCGTAATTTTTATCAATGTTAAAAGTTAAAGGTTGGTCCGCAATATTTTTTAAAGAATCAATTAAGATTTTTGCAGGAATACAAACACGACCGTTTGCCTTACTTTCTACTTCCATTTGAACACGCATCACCGTTTCTAAATCGGTTGCAACGATGTTCAATTTTTTATCTTCAATTTCGAATAAAAAATCTTCCAAAATAGGTAAAACTGTATTGGTATTAATTACACCAGAAATTTGTTGAAGGTGTTTTAAAAGAGAAGAAGAAGAAACAATAAATTTCATAGAATTTTTGTTGTTTGGCTTTTGAAAAAATCGCGTTTTATAACTAGAGCAAACCTAATGTAAAATGTTAAGATTAAAAAGCTATTTTAGCACTACTTATTGACATAGATGAAAAAAAACAGAGTCGGAAAAGAACAGGCAATCATTAGCATTCGTCATTTTTGTGCCTACCAAGAAAGGGCGCAACAGGAAGTGAGGGATAAGCTATATGAACTGGGTATGACCAAGCCCGAGGTAGAGGAAATTTTATCGGATTTGATTGCGGAGAATTTTTTAAATGAGGAAAGATTTGCTACCTCATTTGCAGGTGGGCATTTTCGAATTAAAGGATGGGGGAAATTAAAAATTAACCACGCCCTATACCAAAAAAAGGTAAGTGCCTACAATATAAAAAAGGCCTTATCCTCAATTGATGAGGACGATTATATCGCCAAGTTGAAAGACCTGGCAGCAAAAAAGTGGGATACGCTCAAAGGACAGCGAGGATTGGCAAGAATGGCTAAAACACAGGCTTTTTTACACCAACGAGGCTTTGAACCCGCACTTATACAGCCCATTATTCAAAAATTGTACAAACCAGGATCTTAGCAAGTAATTGTATCTTTAATAAGTAAAGCAAAACCATCGCCGTGTCATCTTTAAAGTTTTCTTTGATTCAAACAGCGCTTTTTTGGGAGGATAAAGAGGCCAACCTCTCTATGTTTTCTGAAAAAATCAATGCCATTGATCAACCTACAGAAATTATTGTGCTGCCGGAAATGTTTACTACAGGATTTACCATGCAACCCGAAAAGTTTTCCGAAACCATGGAGGGACCTACCATTGATTGGATGCGCAGATGGTCATTTGAAAAGAAAGCAATTATTACTGGCTCTATTATTATTGAAGAGAACGGAAAGTATTATAACCGACTTATTTGGATGTTACCCAATGGACAATTGGGCTATTATGACAAGCGCCATTTATTTGCATTTGCGGGCGAGGATGAAAAATATACAAGTGGTAATAAAAGATTAATCGCAAGTGTAAAAGGTTGGAAAATAAATTTACAAATTTGTTACGATTTACGTTTTCCTGTTTGGGCGCGTCAACAACTTGCGCATAATAATGTAGAAAATGAAAATCAAGAAACGACTTCTAAAGAATATGATGTAATACTGTTGCGAACTGGCCCGAAAAAAGAAATCATGCATGGAAAACATTACTATGCGCACGTGCCATTGAAAATCAATGTTTTTCAATAGGTGTAAATAGAGTAGGATTAGATGGAAAAAATATTGCACATAGCGGAGATTCAATGGTAGTAGGTCCTTTGGGCGAAGTGCTTTATCACTGCGCATACGAAGAAGATGTTTTTCACATCACCCTACAAAAGGAAGAAATAAACAATACCAGAACGCAATTTCCTTTTTGGAAAGATGCGGATGATTTTAAAATTCTTTAATCATTTCAAATTTTACCCATGTCTGAACTTTTATCTGCACAAGAATTATTTACTGGAAATAGTTGGATTTCAGAAGTATGTATCGAAATACATAATGGTAAAATAATCACAATAAGTAAAGAAGGCTATGATCATAAAAATGCATATCCATTAATTATACCTGCATTGATTGACCTTCAAATTTATGGGGCCGCTGGAAAATTACTTTCTGAATTTCCCGATGCAGATTGTATCGAAAAAATTTATCAGTATTGTTTAAAAGGCGGGGCGGCCTATTTTCAACCTACCATTGCCTCTCAAACCTATCCAATTATTTATAAAGCAATTGATGCAGTAAGGGATTATAAAACGAGTGGTGGCAAGGGTTGTATTGGTTTGCATATTGAGGGTCCATGGATTAATGAATCTAAAAAAGGCGCACACCAAGCCACGGTATTACATAGTCCTAGCTTACAACAAGTACAGGATTTGTTGGATTATGGGAAAGAATGGATTAGTATGATAACCCTTGCGCCCGAAGTATGTAACAATGAAATAATTGATTTAATTCAATCCAATGGCATTGTAGTTTCTGCGGGTCATAGTAATGCAAGCTATGAAATGAGCACATCCTTTTTTAATAATAATATTTCGGTTGCAACACATTTATTTAATGCTATGAGTGCGTTTCAACATAGAGCGCCCGGCATGGTGGGTGCATTATTTAATCACAACCGTGCTATGTGTAGCTTAGTGGCGGATGGGTATCATGTTGATTTTTCTGCCATTAAAATTGCAAAAAAATTAATGGGGGATCGTTTATTTTGTATCACCGATGCGGTTACCGAAACCAATACAGGCCTTTACCAGCATGTATTAGCGGGGGATAAATATGAAAGCGCTGGAACCCTTAGTGGATCGGCTTTAACACAGATTAAATCTATAAATAATTTAGTGAATGAAGTAGGCATCGATTTAGGCGAAGCCATTAAAATGTGTAGTGTTTATCCAGCGCGCGTAATGAAAAAAGAGGGCATCCATGCAAAGATTGATATCAATGAAAATGCCGACCTACTTTGTTTAAGTGCAGATCGGCAGTTCATTAAAATTATTGTAAGTTAATTTTAAAAAGCGCTCTATCTTATTTAAGCAAATGCATTCCAGCCCTGTGCATTGATATCAAATACATTATTTCCTTTGGTGATAATTTTTGTACCATCTTCCAAATCACACATATATCCAATAACGCTGATATCTTCTTGTAATGTGATTTTATCATAGTCGGATTGCTTCATGGTAAATAATAATTCATAGTCCTCTCCGCCATTTAAAGCACATACTGTTGGGTCTAATCCAAATTTAAAAGCTGCTGCCTTAGTTGCTTCGTTTAAAGGAATTTTATCTTCATAAATTCTACAACCTAAATTACTTTGCTTGCAAATATGTAACACATCGCTGCTCAAGCCATCGCTCACATCCATCATGGCAGTTGGCATTATTTGTTGTGTTTCTAAATATTCAATAATATCTTTTCTTGCTTCCGGTTTTAATAATCTACCAACGATATAATCTTCATTTTCAAGCGTTGGTTGTACTTGTGGATTTTCTAAAAAGATTTTCTTTTCACGCTCCATTAAGGTTAAACCTAAAAATGCAGCTCCCAAATCTCCTGATACACAAATCAAATCTCCACTTTCTGCGGTGCTTCTTTTTACAAATTTTTCTGGTGCCACTTCTCCTATCGCTGTAACAGAAATTACCAATCCTTTTTGAGAAGTAGAAGTATCTCCACCCACTAAATCAACACCATATTTTTCACAAGCAATTTGTACGCCTAAATAAAATTCTTCCAATGCTTCCAAACTAAATCTATTGCTGAAAGCTAGGCTCATAGTGATTTGTGTGGGTTGTGCATTCATTGCATACACATCACTTACATTAACTACCACTGCTTTATAGCCCAAGTGTTTTAGTGGTGTATACATTAAATCAAAGTGTACTCCTTCCACCAATAAATCGGTAGTGATCACGGTTTGTTTTCCAAAATGATCAATCACCGCAGCATCATCTCCAATAGATAATACAGTAGATGCATTTTGAGTTTCAAAATTTTCAGTTAGATGATTTATCAATCCAAACTCACCTAATTTTTCTATTTCTGTTCTTTCTTCCATAATTATATTTTATAAAGATCCACCTTTTAATAAAGCCAATAATTGATCCTGAATTTTTCCATTGGTAGCAATGATACCTGGTTGATATGGATTGTATTTTTCTCCATTTAAATCTGTTACAGTTCCGCCTGCTTCTTGTACAATCAAATATCCTGCAGCACTGTCCCATGCTTGTAATTTGTGTTCATAAAAACCATCAAATCTTCCTGCCGCCGTCCAGCATAAGTCTAGCGCGGCACTACCTAATCTTCGAACTGGAATTGATTTTCGAATTAGTTTTTCAAAAATTTGCAAAGGTCCATTTTCTGCATCTAAATACTGATAAGGAAATCCAGTAACCAAACAGCTAGTTAATAAATTGTCTTTATCACTTACCTTAATAGGTTTATCATTTAAAAAAGCACCCTTTCCTTTTTCTGCAAAAAACATTTCATTCATAAATGGATTATACACTGCACCCATTAATATTTCACCATTTTCTTCCACCCCAATACTAACACAACAAATAGGAATTCCATTGGCAAAATTGATGGTGCCATCAATTGGATCAATGATCCATTTAATATTCGAGTTGGTGGGAATGGCACCCGTTTCTTCACTTAATATAAAATGTTCTGGATGTGCAGCCTGAATTACTTCAAAAATGGCACGCTCTGAAGCATGATCTGCCTCCGTTACCAAATCGTTAATTGTGGCCTTACTATTAATTGTAAAAGTACCGTTAAAATACCTAGTTAACTCATTAGCACCCGCCTGAATGGCATTGAATAGTGTATTTTTAATCATAATGCAAAAGTAGCTTCGTTTGGTGGAATAACATTCCTATTTTTGTATATAATCTTTAAAGATAAAACCCGATTTTGTAGATGCCGATTTTCGAGATTAACCTTCCCAAGAGCCTGAACAAGGCATTAGGTCTTCCGCAAAGAAGTCCAAGAAGATCGCAGTTGCGCGTTCTGAAAAAATTATTAAAGCGCGCGCGTTATACTGAATTTGGACAAAAATTTAATTTCGAACACATTTTACAAAGCAAGCATGTTGGAAAATCTTTTCAACAAAATGTGCCTGCCTACAATTACAATAAAATTTATAAAGAGTGGTGGTATAAAACCCTCGAAGGGCAGCCAGATATTACTTGGCCCGGAAAAATAAAATTCTTTGCACTAAGTAGTGGTACAAGTGAAGCTGCCAGTAAATATATTCCTGTAACCAACGATTTATTAAGAGGGAACAAAGTCATCATGATTAAACAACTTATTAGTTTGTTTAATTATAAAGATGTTCCATTTACTAGTATCAGCAAAGGCTGGTTAACATTGGGTGGTAGCACAGATTTACAAAAAGGACCAGGTTATTATGCTGGAGACTTAAGTGGTATTACGGCTAAAAAAGCACCTTTCTGGTTTCAGCCTTTTTATAAGCCAGGAAGAAAAATTGCCAAAGAAAGAGATTGGAACAAAAAATTAAAAGAGATAGTAGAAAAAGCACCCAATTGGGATATTGGATTTATTGTTGGTGTTCCTGCATGGATACAAATGTGTATCGAAATGATTATTGAGCGATATCAATTAAATAATATTCACGAAATGTGGCCTAATCTTGCCTTTTTTGTACATGGTGGGGTAAGTTTCGAGCCTTATAAACACGGATTTGAAAAGCTATTAGGAAAACCAATATCATACATTGAAACCTATTTGGCTAGCGAAGGTTTTTTAGCGTGGCAGGATAAACAAAATGGTGCGGGCATGCGCCTTTCGTTCAATCAACATATCTTTTTTGAGTTCGTGCCTTTTGATGAAAATAATTTTGACGCAGACGGGGAGTTGATTGAAAACCCCGAAGCCCTTATGATACATGAGGTGGAAGAGGGAAAAGATTATGCCATATTAATAAGTACCGTTGCTGGAGCTTGGCGTTATTTAATAGGTGATACGGTTCGTTTTATTGATAAAGCTAATGCTGAAATTATTATCACAGGAAGAACTAAGCACTTTTTAAGTTTAGTGGGAGAGCATTTAAGTGTTGATAATATGAACAAAGCCATTCAATTGGTAAGTGAGGAGTTGAATATTTCTATTCCAGAATATTGTGTTACTGGAGAACCCTTAAATAATTTTTTTGCGCACAAATGGTATGTTGCATGTGATCAAAATGTAGATGAAAAATTATTAGCTTCTAAAATTGATGAAAAGCTAAACGAGCTAAATGATGATTATGCGGTAGAAAGAAAAAGTGCATTAAAAGATATCAGCGTTTGTATTTTAAAAGAGTCTGTATTTTTATCTTTCCTACAAAGCAAGGGAAAAATTGGCGGACAACATAAATTTCCAAGAGTATTAAAAGGCGATTTATTAAAAGATTGGAAAGCCTTTATTTCAAATAACTAATATGATAGCACCCATTATCAAGGGCCTGCTATTGGGTCTTATCTTAAGTATATCCATTGGACCTGTCATTTTTGCGATTTTAAAACAAAGTTTAACAAATGGTCACAAGGCGGGATATGCATTCGTAGCGGGGGTTTCAGCCAGTGATATTACTTTACTTATTATTTGTAATGTATTCACAGCATTGTTTACACTTGTTTTATCACACAAGGCTGTTGTTGCCATGGTTGGTGCTGGGTTTTTATTATTGATGGGATTGTATACGCTGCTGTTTAAGAAAGTACAAACCGAAATTATAGATGACAAACATAAAGAGTTACGCAAAAGAGACTTGGTAGGTATCTTTTTTTCGGGGTATCTAATGAATATGCTAAACCCTGGAGTATTTTTATTTTGGTTTGCTTGGACTGCTGCAATTGGCGCAGATGCTATTGAAACAGAAAATCCCACTTTTTATAAAATTGTCGTTTTTGGCACCTGTTTATTATTTGTATTAATATCGGATTTATTAAAAGTGCTTTTGGCCGGCTCTCTAAGGCCTAGACTTACAGAAAAAACATTGATTTGGATTAACCGTTTATCGGGAATCATCATATTAATTTTTAGTGCAGCACTTTTTTATAGTGCATTAAAATATTAGTTCGTAACTTGTATTGTGAAGAAAATAATTTCAATATTTATCGTTTTAATAGTTTGCCTTGGTAAACTTAATGCACAAGGTGGCAGTGTTTTAGCGTTAAAAGATCATGGAGTGATTGTTCATTCCTATGTAAGCGGCAGCTACATGAACATTGAATTAAGTAATCATCAATGGATTACTGCTATTGTTCAAAAAGTGCAAGCAGATTCAGTACATCTTAATTTGTATAGCTTGCAACCAATGACAACCGTCTATGGAACCTGGGGGGAAGACACTTTAAAATTAGGACCACTTACCATTCATTATAATGAAATCATTTCAGTTGCTTTTGAAAAAGGTCACTACACAAGTGTTTTTACAAATGGAGCCTTTTTAAAAGTGGCTGGTCCTTTGTATTCAGGATTAAATATAACTAACTCCATTATTAATAAGGAGCCTGTTTTTGGAAGTCGCAATATTTCACAAATTGCTGCAGGTATTGTGGCTTGGTTTTTAGGAGATTGGCAGGCTAAGAAAAATCCTAACTATCGACCTATTGGTAAACGATTTACCTTGGAGGTCATTTAAATTTATAACAGTAGAAATAAGTGTTTAAAAAAATTCGAAAAATTTTATTCTATCTTTTTTTAAGCTCTATATTATATGTGCTTATCACAAAGTTTGTAGAACCTCCTATCACCATTACACAAATCACCAATGCTTTTGGATTGGGTTTAAATAGAGACTATGTAGGATGGGATGATATTTCATATAATATTAAATTGGCCGCAATAGCTAGTGAGGATCAGGCTTTCACCGATCATAGTGGCTTTGATTGGGATGCAATGGAAAAAAGTATGCATCCAAAAAAGAAAAATAAAAAATCAAAAATACCATTTGGTGGTGGTGCTAGTACCATTACTCAACAAACAGCAAAAAATGTTTTTCTTTGGCAGGGAAGTGGGTTTGATAAATACATTCGAAAGATACCAGAATTTTATTTTACTTTTTTAATTGAAAAAGTTTGGGGTAAAAAACGAATTTTAGAAGTATATTTAAATGTAATTGAAACAGGACCCGGTTGTTTTGGAGTTGAAGCTGCTGCTCAACATTACTTTCACAAGTCGGCAAAAAATTTAACACGCGCTGAAGCCGCAATGATTGTAGCTGGTTTTCCGAATCCTAAAAAATTCACTGCAAATCCAATGACAGGAAGGGTTGCATGGCGTTATCCTCAAATATTAAGAGAGATGAATAATATTGAATTTGATGAGGATATTCATGCTTTATTAAAAAGCAAATAGAAAATTATTGTTGGGTCAGTTTTTCAATTAGCTCAATAGCATTTTTACTTCGAATTTCTCCGGTGCCACTTACGATTCCCCAAGGCGTTTTTTGATTGATTAAAAGTTCCTTATAAATAGTAAACAATTCCTTGCGCGGTGCTTCGTTGGGATATTCTCTCATTTCATCAGCAGCCCATGGTAAATCAATATCACACAGCAAATAAGCATCATATTTTCTTTCATTTATTTTTTCTAAAATAAATGGGTGGCAGTTATTAAACACACATTCACACCAAACTTTCATAACATACATATCTGTGTCAATTATTAACAAGTCGCTTGCTTTTTCCACATATGCGTCTTCGCCCGCTAACTGACCTTTTGCAATGGTTAATAAATTTTCATAGGTATAATCCGTCCCGTTTTCTGATAAATATTGTCGCGCATATTCTGGGCACCACAGCGTATTATAATGTTTAGCCAAGGCCTCACATAAGGTTGATTTTCCAGTGGACTCCGGTCCTAAAACAACAATTTTTTTAATGGCTTGCATTGCTTTGTTTTGACTTTTGATACCAGGATTTTAATCCTGCGAATGCTAAAATTAATAAAACAATAAATTGCACACTTGTAAATGCATATCCTTTTATAAAATAAAGTGGAATAGAAGCCATGTTGGTAAGTATCCACCAAATCCAACTCTCTACTTTTTTCTTTGCCATTAACCACATTCCCGTATAGGCTGTAGCGCTGGCAAATGCATCAGCCCAAGGAATAGCTTCTGGCGCAAATGCTGCTTTTGCAAAGGTGAGGGAAACAAAAATTAAAATATAAAAAGTGGCAAAAAATGCAAATTGCATGAACCACTCTTTTTTAGTGCTTTGTGTAATTTGTAGTACTAGTGTTTGATGATCTTCTTTTTTACGCGTCCACAAATACCAACCATAGATACTCATAATGGTATAATATAAGTTTACGCTGGCCTCTCCCAATAAATGACCTTTATAACTTAAATAAATATAAAAAATCGTGTTTACAAGGCCCGTTGGATAAACCAATATATTTTCTTTTCTACTATACCAAACCGATACAATACCAGCAATAACAGCAACTCCCTCAACCCACCCCGTTTGCATTAATCCATCATAAATTGATTGTAAAAGATTGGTCATTATTTAATTGATTGTGATTAATTAATTGGCAGCTTTCATCTTTTCTAACTGTGCTTCTAATAAAAACATTTCATCTCTTGTTTTTGCTGCTTCCATAAAGTCCATGGCTTTTGCAAATTTATCCATTTGTTTTTTAGTATCCTTTATGGCCTTTTCTAATTGAGGAATAGTTTTGTATTCGCTATACTTTTCAGTGCGCTCAGATAATACATTAATTTCATCTGTTGTGCGCACATTCATATTATTAAGGGTGTAACCTTTAATATCCAACACCGATCCCTGTGCCATTACTTGCTCAATACTCTTAACCACCGTGGTTGGTGTAATATTATGTTCGGTATTATATTTAATTTGTTTTTCGCGGCGACGATTGGTTTCATCAATGGTTCTTTGCATACTCTTTGTAATACTATCCCCATAAAAAATTACACGACCATTTGAATTTCTCGCTGCTCTTCCTGCTGTTTGAGTAAGTGATTTTTCATTTCTTAAAAATCCTTCTTTATCCGCATCTAAAACAGCAACCAAAGAAACTTCGGGTAAATCCAATCCTTCTCTTAAAAGGTTTACACCAACAAGTACATCAATCACACCCAATCTTAATTCACGTAATATTTCAACACGCTCAAGTGCATCAATATCGCTATGAATATATTTAGATTTGATTTGAATTTTTTGTAAGAAGCGATCCATTTCTTCCGCCATTTTTTTAGTAAGCGTTGTTACTAATACACGATCCCCTTTTTCAACCTGCATAGCTATTTCATTCAACAAATCATCGATTTGATTTTTTGTAGGGCGTACTTCAATAGGAGGGTCTAATAATCCAGTTGGTCTTACTACTTGTTCTACAATTAATCCTCCTGTTTTTTCTAGTTCATATTCACCAGGAGTGGCACTCACAAAAATGGTTTGACCAATGATGTTTTCAAACTCAGTAAAATTAAGCGGTCTATTATCAATGGCACTTGGCAATCTAAAACCATATTCTACTAAGTTCATTTTTCTGCTTCTATCCCCACCATACATTCCACTTATTTGAGGAATGGTTTGATGACTCTCATCAATCACGCATAAAAAATCTTTTGGGAAATAATCCAATAAACAGAAGGGTCTTGTTCCGGGTACGCGTCTATCAAAAAATCTAGAATAGTTTTCAATACCCGTGCAATAACCCAATTCTCTAATCATTTCAATATCATATTCCACGCGCTCTTTAATTCTTGCCGCTTCTACATTTTTTCCAACGCTTTTAAAATATTCCACTTGCGCGCGCATTTCATCCTGTATTTCTGAAATGATTTGTTGCACCATATCCTTGGGTGCTAAATATAAATTTGCTGGGAAAATGGCTGCATTTTCCATGCGCTCAATTCTTTTTCCTGTTTCAATTTCAATGGTTTCTATTTCCTCAATTTCGTCACCAAAAAAAGTAATACGATATCCATAATCTACATAAGGCAATCGAATGTCCACCGTATCTCCGTTTACCCTAAACGCACCACGATCAAATTCAATTACGCTTCGATGGTATAATGCATTTACAAGTGCATGTAAAAATGCTTGTCTTGCTAATACCTGTCCTTTATAAATTCTAATGATTCCATTTTCCAATTCGGTAGGATTTCCCATACCATAAATACAACTTACACTGGCAACAACAATAATATCTCGACGTCCACTCAATAATTGTGCGGTTGCTTGAAGCCTAAGCTTGTCCAACTCTTCATTAATACTTAAATCTTTTTCAATGTAAACACCCGATGTTGGAAGGTAGGCTTCAGGTTGATAATAATCATAGTAGGAAACAAAATAACCAACCGCGTTGTCGGGAAAAAAACTTTTGAATTCGCCATATAGTTGCGCAACCAATGTTTTATTGTGCGTTAAGACTAATGTGGGGTGTTGTATATTCTGTATTAAGTTGGCAATCGTAAAAGTCTTACCGCTTCCGGTAACACCTAAAAGTGTTTGGCATCTATCTCCACTTAAAACCCCCTCGGTCAACTGCGCAATTGCACTGGGTTGATCTCCCGAGGGGGTATAAGTAGATTTTAATTGAAAAGACATACACAAATGTACACTCTATAATGCTTCTAAATAAGCAGAAAGTTTGTCAATTGATTTTGCCACTTCACTAATTTGTTCTTTGGTTTCTGCCCAATTTTTTTGTTCAATAGCCTCTCTTACACCTGGTACTGTTTTTACACCATAGCCCGTGTAAAATCCTGGTGCATATAAACTATGTTTAAACCAAGGGCGTCTTGGCAATCCAGCATCAGTTAACAAGGTTTGCTCTGCTCGGTATATTTTTGAATTCACTTCGGTTAATTTATTAGCGTCCATTGATTTTTTAAGCTCCTCTGCGTGTGCTGCTGCTTTTTCTAATTTAGTTAATGCATTTAAAATAGATGAAAAATCAACATAAGGTACCTCGGCAACCAGTTCTGGAGTTTTTAATTTTTCGGTTGGGTCGGCTGCATAGATATATGCTTTGTTTTTAATTAATTCATTTTCCACGCTTGCCTTTTCGCGAAGCTGGTCAACGTTTTTCATCAACTCGCTTATATATCCTTTTACTGTTTTATGTAATTCTCTAAAATCAAATTGTAACGCATCTGCATCCGCAAGTCGTAACACAACGCGACCGGTAGTTTGAGCTAATGTAACCCCATATTCAAAGCTTGGATCTTTAAATCTTTTGTACATATCGTAAGAATCATAAATTGAGTGATATTCACCACCCTCATCTTCACCACCGTATCCAATATTTAAAGATGGAATTCCAAGGTGTTGAATAAATGAAGAATAATCAGAACCAGAGCCCATTGCGCCTAAAGGATATTGCGTAGAGGAAAATGCTTCCTTTTTTGCTGCAGGGCTTAATGCGCGTACTGCTCTTGCCGCTTTTGCTCTTTCAAACACCGAAACTTTCGTTTGAGGGTCAATTACAGTTTTACTAATTTCTGTAATCAATGGTGCAAATGCGTGTGAGCCCTCGGCTCCTAAAAATCCACGGCCATTGCCATCTGAATTAATATAAGCAACCGCTTTTGCTTGTAATTCTGCTGCATGGTTTTCAACCCATTCTGTAGATCCCATTAATCCTGGTTCTTCTGCGTCCCAAGCACAATACACCAATGTTCTTTTTGGTTTCCAGCCTGTTTTTAGTAGTTCACCTATTGAAATTGCTTCTTCTAGTTCGGCAGCCATGCCACTTATTGGGTCTGCAGCTCCGTTTACCCAACCATCGTGGTGATTACCTCTAATTACCCATTGATCAGGAAATTCAGATCCTTTGATGGTTGCAATTACATCTAAACCGGGTCTTAGTTTCCAATCAAATGCAAGCCTTAAATGTACTTGAGATGCACTTGGCCCAATATGATAGGTAAATGGCAAGCCACCCACCCATTCTTTTGGTGCGACAGGACCCGCCATATCCTTTAATAATGGAGTTGCGTCGCCATAGCTAATAGGAAGTACTGGTATTTTTAATAAATTTTTTGCATCATTATGATCCACCCTTGGCGCACCATCCACTGAAGCAATATTTGGTGTAGTAGGGTCACCAGGATAAATAACCATATCCATAATAGATCCTCTTTGAACTGTTTGATCATTTTTAAATGGACCTGCTGGATAAGCATCTCCAGCACCATAACCATCATCAATTGGATCAGAATAAATTAAACAACCAATTGCGCCATGCTCTTGTGCTACTTTTGGTTTGATTCCTCTCCAGCTACGACCATATTTTGCAATTACTATTTTACCTTTTACATCAATGCCATATTTAGCAAGAGTTTCATAGTCCTCAGGTAAACCATAATTTACAAAAACCAAATTAGAAGTAACATCCCCATCTGCGCTCCAACAATTGTAGGTTGGAAGTTGATCTGCTTGATTTGAAGTTGCATCTTCTTTTAATGGCGTCTCTTTTAATTTTGCTTTATAATTAGTTAAGCCAGACATTTCTAAGCTTCTTGTAATCGGTGTTGGAAACATTAATTGATAGGTTTCAATTTTTGTATCCCACCCTGCGGCAGTAAATACTTTAGCAATTTCACTTGCTACCATTTTACCGCCCACCGAACCAACATGATGTGGTACCGAAGAAAGTTGTTTAATATGTTCACCAACTCTTTTTGCATTTAATTGTGCATCAAATGCTTTTTCGGTTTTTAATTGATTGGCGTCAGACTTGAAGCCAATTAAATTTTTCTGTGCATTGATTGCATTTGATAATAAACATATACAAGAAAACAGGAGTACTTGCTTTTTCATTTTTATTCTTTTTATTTTAAATGTTTCTATTAAGGTATTGGGTATAATCAGGAAGCTCATAACTATATTCTTCCTGCATAAATCTAGAGGTCATTAAAAAGTCCGCCGTGGTTCGATCACAGGCCATTGGTAGATTCCAGGCAACAGCTAATCTTAATAATGCTTTTACATCGCTATCATGCGGTTGCGCTTCCATTGGATCAAAAAAGAAAAAAACTACATCAATGTCTCCTGTAGCAATCATTGCACCAATTTGCTGATCACCGCCCAGTGGACCACTTAATAATTTTACGACAGGTTGGTCCAAGGCTTCTTCAATTAGTTTTCCCGTAGTGCCTGTTGCTACCAAAGAATGTTTTGATAACTCTATCTTATTGTGAATTGCCCATTCTATTAAATCTTTCTTTTTATTATCATGCGCAATTAGTGCGATTTTTTTTCGACGTTCTAGTTTTCTAATATTTTTCATTATTGATTTTATAATTTTTTTAATTATTCTACCGTGTATTTATTGTATAAAAGAATACATAACAATATACCAAAAATAATTGGCAATGATATTCCAATTAAATAAAAAATTAAAAATAAGAAGATAATAAAAATTGGATAGGTAAATAGCAATAAGCTAAATAAGACTGAATCAAAAAAAACGGTTTTTTTTGTTTTTTTTGCTGTAAATAGATATAACCATTTGTAATAAGGAAAATGTAAAAAATAGATTACATTCTTTTTAATTTTAGTGGGGGATGTGGGTATATGTATATTATTTTGTAGCTCAATAAACACCTGTTGATTAAAGTTTACAAAATCTTTTGGAGTAGAAATTGTAAGTGATGTAAGTTTTTGTGATATTATAAATTCTGTAATACAAATATTTACTTTTTTACCAATTCCTATGAGTTGGTTATAAGCAATACCAGTAATATGAATTTTAGGAAATATATTTTGTTGATGAGCGCGTGCTAATATTCTTGAAGTTCCTTTTTTAAATGGTTGAAGTTGATGAGTATTCATACAAACCCCTTCTATAAAAATTAAAACAGCTTCTCCCTTGTTTAATAATTTAACCGACTCATTAAATGCATGATCATTTAGGTGTAAATATTGTTTTCCCTCTCTTAGTCGATAAATGGGAATCATATTTAATAAGCCCAATAAAAAACGATGGTGTTTTTTAGTAAAAGCATCTCCTCTTGCTAAAAAATAGATTCTTCTATTATATTGGGCTCCAATTATAATAGCATCTAAGAAAGAATTGGGGTGGTTTGCTATGATTAATAATGGCCCATCTTGTTTTAATAAATATTTATTTTTTATTTTAATATCAGCACAAAATAACCAGAGTGCTGCTCTAATAAATATTTTTAAAATTCGAATCAATTTTTTTTATAAATATAAAAAAACCGCACCATAAATGATGCGGTCTGTACCTACTAACCTTTAAAAAACGAGATAAATATTATTTACTTGCAGCTTCTTCAACTTTTGCTGCAATTTTTGCTCTTATCTTGGCTTCAATTTCATTCGCCATTTCTGGATTATCGTGTAAAATTGTTTTAACTGAATCACGACCTTGTCCTAGTTTGTTTCCTTCATAACTAAACCAAGAGCCACTTTTATTGATAATTTCTAATTCAACACCCATATCAATTATTTCACCAATCTTACTAATTCCTTCTCCAAAAATAATTTCAAATTCTGCTGCTCTAAATGGAGGAGCTACTTTATTTTTAACCACTTTTACTTTCACTCTATTTCCAACTGCCTCATCTCCATCTTTAATCTGTGCCATTCTTCTGATATCTAAACGAACAGAAGCATAGAACTTTAATGCATTACCACCTGTTGTTGTTTCAGGATTACCAAACATTACACCAATTTTTTCTCTTAATTGATTAATGAAAATACAAACGGTACCAGTTTTATTAATAGTGGCTGTTAATTTTCTTAATGCTTGTGACATTAAACGAGCGTGTAAACCCATTTTAGAATCACCCATTTCACCTTCTAATTCACTTTTTGGAACTAATGCAGCTACTGAGTCAATAACAACAACATCAATTGCTCCTGATAATATTAAACGATCTGCAATTTCTAAAGCTTGTTCACCGTAATCTGGTTGAGAAACTAATAAATTATCAACATCAACACCTAAACGTTTAGCATATGCACTATCAAAAGCATGTTCAGCATCGATAATTGCACACATTCCACCCTTTTTTTGTGCTTCTGCAATTACATGAATAGCAACTGTTGTTTTACCTGAAGATTCTGGTCCGTATATTTCAATGATTCTTCCCTTTGGTAATCCTCCAATTCCTAAGGCAGTATCTAATCCAATAGAACCAGTAGAGATGACTTCTTGAGGCTCTTGGCTTCTTTCATTCATCATCATCACACTACCCTTACCATAATCCTTGTCGATTTTATCGATGGTTAATTTAAGGGCTTTTAATTTTTCAGCATTTGCAGTACTCATGGTTAATCGTTTTATGTTTTCTTTGAATATTTGTGTGAAGATAGGGATAATTTGTTAATAAACTAAATTATTTAGTATTTTTTTACTAATTAGATTAGTTAATTTTGCTTTTTAAAATATTATTTTACATAAATAATTGATTATCAATAATTAATATCTATTTAGTATTTTAGTATAAACTTAGTATTTTTAAAAATAGTATTTATACTTGCCTAAAATGGATGCCTTTTTTGATGAGAATAAAAGTAGTTTATTTTAAATCAACTGCCCAAATTTCTAAATTTAGATGAATGTTAATTTCTATTGTAGTATTAAACTATAATACATTTATATAAAGAACCTAATATTATTACCCCTGTGTATAAGTGTATATCTTAGTTATTCACAATAAATTATCCTATAAACATTCTACACTTACATATAGCTTTTTTAAATTGTATGATTGAATAGGCTTTCTTATAAATGATTTAATAAACACTATTATTAATTTCAATTTTAGCGTCCTTTTTTATAATACACAGTTTATTAACTGTTAATTAACGGGTATAAAACTTACATTTTTTTACTAAATGTATAAATCAGATACCAACCATCTTTTTTTATTCTATAGTTATTAAGATTTATTCACGCAAAAATTAGGGTTATCCACTAAATTTTAATTTTTCCACTAAAGCAATGTGTATTTTTAATTCCCCTTTTTAGTCAAAAAAGACTTCATTTTTATAGGATTACGCTTATTAAGTTGATAGAAACCTTTATTTTTGCCTTCCTATAATTTATTATATATGTCAATTATTCAGAACATTAGAGAAAGAGGTGCTTGGATCATCTTTGGTATTATTGCTATTGCATTAATCGCTTTTATATTACAAGACGGAATTGGTCGTAAAAGAGGAGCGAATGATACCTCTACTTTAGGAAAGGTTAACGGCGAAGTAATTAATAAAACAGAATTTGATGAAAAATTAGATATCCAATTACAACAATATGCTTCTCAAGGCGTAAAGAGAGAACAAATGATTGGTTATTTATGGGAACAAGAAGTTACAAGATTATTATTTAAAAGTGAATCAGATAAATTAGGTATCACTGTAGGTACTAAAGAATTATCTGATGTTTTATTTGGTAATGAATCTCCTTTTAAACAAGAATTTACAGATAAGACAACTGGAGAGTTTAAAGTGAATGATGCTAAAAACGCAATCGCTCAAATTAAGAAGTCAAAAAATAAAGACCAAATTAAACAAATTGAAAAGTTCTATATAGAACCTTCAATTGAAAATAGAATCAGAAATAAATATCAAGCACTTGTTGTTAAAGGTGTTCAAGTACCAAAATGGTTGGTTGAAAAACAATACGCTGATTTAAATAATATTGCTTCTGTAAATTTTGTACACGTACCATATACAACTATTTCTGATAGTAGTGTAAAAGTTACAAATGATGAAATTGCTGCTTATTTAAAAGAGAATCCAGCAGCGTATCAAATTGAAGAAACTTCAAGAAATATTGGTTATATCGGTTTTAGTGCTGCACCAACTTCAGCAGATTCTTTAAATACAAAAAATGAAATCAATGCTTTAAAAGAAGCATTCAAAGCAGCTCCAGATGCAGCTGTGTATTTAAATAAAGTGGGTTCTGAAATTCCTTATTATAATAGTTATATCAGTAAAAAGACTTTACAAATTCCTAATAAAGATTCAGTATTGGCGGTTGGTGTTGGTAATACCTATGGTCCTTATGTAGATGGTAAAAATTATACTATTGCAAAAGTATTAGGTGTAAAACAATGGCCTGATAGCACTAGCGTTAGACATATTTTAATAGCTACGAATAATCCTCAAAATGGACAACAAATTAAAGATGATAGTAGTGCGAAAAAATTAATTGATAGTATTAGTGCTGCAATTAAAGGTGGTGCTAGTTTTGAAGCTTTGTGTGCAAAATATTCTGATGACGGTGGAAGTAAATCAAAAGGTGGTAATTTAGGTATGTTTGCACAAGCACAAATGGTTCCAGCATTTAATGATTTTGCTTTTGATAATTCAGTTGGAACAAAAGGAGTAATAAAAACAGATTTTGGATATCACTATGTTGAAATTTTAAAGCAAACAGCAAAAGGTCCTGCATATAAAATTGCTTACTTATCTAAAGCCATCACACCAAGCAATGAAACAATTACTGCAGCTTCAACAGCAGCAGCACAATTTGCTTCAACTAGTAAAGATGTTAAATCATTTAATGAAAATGCAGTTAAATTAGGTAAACAAGTTTTACCAGCAACAGGCATTAAAGTAAACGATTTTGAAATTCAGGGTTTAGGTGAAACGCGCCAAATGGTTCGTTGGACATTTGAAAAAAATGTAAACGATGTTTCTGAGCCGATTGAATTAGGTGACACTTATGTTGTAGCTGTAATTACTGCAGAAGATAAAGCAGGATTAGCAAGTGTAGAGGCTGCTAAACCACAGGTAGAAGGAATTATTAGAGATCAAAAGAAAGCTGAAAAAATTAATCCAACATTAAAAGGTAATTCACTTGACGCAATTGCGGCTAGTGCGAAAGCATTGGTTCAAAAAGCGGATAGTTTAAGTTTCACTTATTCAATAATCCCTGGATTAGGTAATGAACCAAAATTAATTGGTGCTGCATTTAATAAATCATTGGTAAATAAGGTGAGTGCACCAATAGCTGGTAATTCTGGTGTTTTTGTTCTTTCTGTAAACAATGTAAGTGCAAAGCAAGCTCAACAAGAATTAAATTTCTTTAAAGAAGAGACTTTAAATAGAACAAGAAGTTCTTTATTCAGATCAAATGCTTCCTTAAAGAAAATTGCGAAAATTGAAGATAATAGATCTAGAATCTTCTAGTTCTTACAAATAAATAATAAGAAGCCTCCTTTTAGGGGGCTTTTTTATGCGAACTATTATTGTAAATAGTAAATACAGATTTAATAAAACATCCTAATTTTGTTCTATGTCTATCATCCTAAATAATAAAGTTGCCGAAAGTGGTTTAATTACCATTGACCTTGCTTCTTTTTTGCCTGCGAATGAAATTGTTTTATTTGATATAAAACCATTTCTTTTCATGGAGCTTATTTTAAAAGAAAAAGACTTTAGGGCAGCATTATTAGCAACTAATTGGAGTATTTATGCCGATAAAATTGTGGGTATTCATTGTTCAACAGATGCCATCATCCCAATGTGGGCTAACATGTTAATTGTTTCATATTTACAACCCATTGCAAAAGCAGTTTACTTTGGCGCTGAAGAAAAGGTTAGAGCACAAATAATTTTAGATGCAATTGTTCAAATTAATCCTACTGACTATAATGATCAAAGAATTGTTATAAAGGGTTGTGGCGAAACAAAAATAGAAGAAAGCGCATATGTTGCCATTACACAAAAATTAAGACCCACCGTAAAGAGCATCATGTTTGGAGAGCCTTGTAGTACGGTGCCTGTATATAAGCGTAAAGATTAATGTGCTTCTAACCAATTTTTTCCTACACCAATTTCTGCTTCCACCGGTACTTCATTTGGTAATACCATTGCAGAAGTCATACAATTTAAGATAAGTGCTTTTAATTCCGGCAGTTCGGCTTCTACTGCATCAAATACCAATTCATCGTGTACTTGTAAAATCATTTTAGATTCCCAGTGCTTCTTTTTCATTTCATTGTGAACACGAATCATAGCCAATTTAATCATATCTGCAGCAGATCCCTGAATGGGAGAGTTAATGGCGTTTCTTTCTGCAAAACCACGAACCGTAAAGTTGGAACTATTAATATCTCTCAACCATCTTTTACGTCCCATTAATGTTTCAACAAATCCCAATTCTTTTGCATTGTTAATTTGCTGATCCATATATTTTTGAATATTGGGAAACTCTTTTTTATAGTTGTCAATTATCTCTTTGGCTTCGGTTCTAGATATTCCTAAATTTTCAGCTAAACCAAACGCTCCTTGTCCATAAATAATTCCAAAGTTTACACTCTTAGCTTTATAACGCATTTCTTTCGTAACATCCTCTTCCGCAATTCCATACACTTTTGCAGCAGTTGCCGTATGAATATCCTTACCTTGTTTAAATGCTTCACACATATTTGGATCACCGCTAATTGCAGCAACAATTCGCAATTCTATTTGAGAATAATCTGCGCTTACCAAAACTCTACTAGGATCTCTTGGAATAAACGCTTTTCTTATTTCTCTTCCTCTCTCAGATCGTATTGGAATGTTCTGTAGATTAGGGTTAGTGCTACTTAATCTACCAGTAACAGCCACAGCTTGTGCATAGCTAGTATGAATTCTTCCCGTTTTTGGGTTAATCAGTTCAGGAATAGCGTCTACATAGGTTGATTTTAATTTTGTTAATTCTCTGAAATTTAAAATATCATCAACAATCTTATGTTTCGCAGCCATCTTGGATAAAACATCTTCGCCTGTTGCGTATTGACCCGTCTTTGTTTTTTTAGCTTTTGGATCTAATTTCAAAACATCAAATAAAACCTCTCCCAATTGTTTTGGAGAAGCTAAATTAAATCGTACTCCTGCTTGTTCAAATACCCGCTCTTCAGCCTTTTTTGCTTCTTCCTCTAAAACAATACTATATTCATTTAAAAAGCTGGTGTCCACTTTTACGCCCTCATATTCCATATCCACCAAAACTCTTACCAATGGATTTTCTACTTCTTCAAATACCTTTAATACTCCTTTTTTATTTAACATTGGATAAAAACAATGTTTTAATTGTAAGGTGATATCTGCATCCTCTGCTGCATATTCTTTAATTAAATCTAATTCCACATCACGCATAGTGCCTTGATTTTTTCCTTTTTTCCCAATCAGGGTTTCAATGGCAACGGGTTCATATCCTAGAAACTGACCACTCAGCAAATCCATGCTACGCCTACCTTCTGGCTCAATAACATAGTGCGCCAACATGGTATCAAAAGTTTTTCCTTTAATCTCGACACCATACCATTTTAAAACCAAAAAATCATATTTCAAATTCTGACCAATCCAGGTAATATCTTCTTTGTTAAATATTTCAGTGAATAAAGATAAAATATGTGGCGCACCATTAACCCCCGCTTCATCATTAGCAACTGGTACATAATAACCCTCATGCTCCTTGTAAGAAAAACTTAATCCAACAAGTGAGACATTGTTTGCATCAATTCCTGTTGTTTCAGTATCAATACAAATTTCTTTTTCATTTAATAATGTTGTTACTAATTGTTTAATAGCCTCCTCTCCAACAATCGCTTGATAATTGTGCTCGGTATTATTAATATTTTTGTTTACTATTAATTGTGGCATTTCTTCATCATCACCATCATTAACATCTGTTTCACTTTCATCTAAAACTACTGGTGCTTCTAATGATTCATTGGTATTTGATTTAACTTTATTTGTTTTTTCTTTTGCAGGCTTCACTTCATTACCAAAAAGATCCACCTGTTTATCTTTTGCCCCTTCTGTTACAACTTCAAAATCACTTCCTAAAATTCTTTTACCTAAGGTTTTAAATTCTAATAAATTAAATATTTCTGTAAGTGCTGGTATATTCTTTTCTGAAAGTTTATAATCCTCTTCATGAAACTGAACGGGCACATTCGTAATAATGGTTGCTAATTTTTTGCTCATAATAGCAGAATCTACCCCTGCTCTTACTTTCTCACCCATTGCGCCCTTGATCTTGTCCGCATTGGCTAATACGCCCTCTAAAGTGTCATATTCCTTTAGAAGTTTCGCCGCAGTCTTTTCTCCTACCCCAGGAATACCTGGAATATTATCTGCCGCATCACCCATTAATCCAAGAATGTCAACCACTTGATCTACTCTTGCGATATCCCACTTAGCTTTAATTTTTTCAGCATCAATTATTTCTCTTTCATTGCCAAAAGCAGGTGGCTTCCACATATATACATTTGGCTTTACTAGTAACTGTCCATAGTCTTTATCCGGAGTTACCATGTAAACTTCATAACCCATATCTGCAGCCTGCCAAGCCAGGGTTCCAATAACATCATCTGCTTCATAGCCATCACATTCTACCACAGGTATATTAAAACCTTCAATGATTGCTTTAATATGAGGTAAAGAGCTTAATAAATCCTCCGGCGCGGCTTCTCTATTCGCTTTATAATCTGTAAAGTCCGTATGTCTCTCGGTTGGAGCGTGTGTATCAAAACACACGGCAATATGTGTAGGATTTTCTTTTTTAATAATCTCTAAAAGGGTATTGGTGAAACCAAACTGAGCATTCGTATTAATTCCCGTGCTAGTAATTCTAGGAGTACGTATCAATGCATAATAAGCTCTATAAATTAAAGCCAATGCATCCAATAAATATAGTTTTTTAGCCATGTTGCTAAGGTACAAAAAAAACACCCCAAACGCTTTCGCGAATGGGATGTATATTAAAACAAGTGATCAATAGAATTACTTTATTTTATACTTGTATTTGTAACGTTCAAAAAGTTGCTTTTGTTTATTGTCTAATGAAATGTCACGACCTTGAATAAAGGCTTTCACCACTTGGTTGCCACGCATATCTAGAATGTCGCCTTCACTAACTATAATATTAGCATCCTTTCCTGTTTCAATAGAACCTGTGATGTCATCAATACCCAAAACTTTTGCACTATTTAGGGTTATTGCACTTAAAGCCTCTTCTTTTGTCAACCCATAAGTAGCCGCAGTTCCAGCATTAAATGCAAGGTTTCTTTGTTTTGTATTCTCGCTCATATCGCTTAAGGATACTAAAACGCCGGCTTTTGTTAATTGCGCTGGTAATTTATAAGGTTGGTCCACATCATCATCTTCGGTACTTGGTAATGCGTGTTGACCATCTAATATTACTGGTATATTATTTGCAGCTAAAATAGGTGCAATTTGGAAGCTTTCAGAACCCCCTACGATCACCACTTTAAATCCAAATGTTTTACCCAGTTCAATGGCAATCAACATTTGCTTTACTTCATTTGCACGAACATACAATTTTTGTCTTCCTTCAAATAAACCACGCGTAGCTTCTAATTTTAAATTATTAGTTACATGATTTTTTTCTTGTAAATAAGCGTGTGCATCTGTAAAGAACTTTTTGATTGTTTCAATTTTATTGAATGCATCTTTTAATGGATCGCTGGCTTGTGCTTGACGCATAAAACCACGGCCTCTTTGACGTACAATAAAGGATGGCAATTCTATAAATTGACCAATGTCAGCTTTATATGCTGCGTCTTCATAGTTCCAGGCATCCAACTGTACCACACTAGATTGACCGTCTATTAATTCTCCTTCAGGAGCAATATGTGCTAATAAAATACCATTAGCTCTTAGTACGTTGGTAATTTTAGAATCAGAATTATAAGAAACCAACGATCTAATGCTTGCATTGTTTTCTCCAATTTCTACTAAGTCATTACTACCTCTCACTCCGTTTGCAACTTCTTTTAAACCTAAGTAGGAGTTAGATAAAATTAAACCAGGATAAACCTGCTTTCCAGTGCCATCAATTACGGTAGCACCAGCTGGTGTTGCTAAACCAGCACCCACCGCAGTAATTTTGCCTTTTTCAAAAACCACGGTAGCATCATTTAATACTGTTCCGTTACCCACATGCACCGTTGCGTGTGTAATAGCTGTAGCTCCTTGTTGAGCAACAGCTGGATAAATTGTTTCTTGAGCGCTTGTTACTTTACATAACAATGCAAGAGACAATATAAATAAGCTAGAATATTTCTTTTGCATGTTTTAGTTTTTTTCGTTTTCGTAAATAGTTGCTAATACATCAGCGTGTTCGTGATCACCACAATTTAATATGGTTTGTAAGCTAGCTGTAGCTGGTCTTGTAGGAGCACCCGCCCTTTTTTCCCCCAACATTTTTTGTATTAATCTTGCCTTTTCAGCAGCTACATTTTTACTTGCAACAGCATCTTTTTCACGATCAAAATAGATTACACCATCCACTATTGTATACAAAGATTTTGCATAAATACTTAAAGGATTATCTGACCACAATACTAAGTCAGCATCTTTACCCACTTTAATACTACCAACCTTATCTGCTACGTGTAAAGCTTTTGCAGGATTGATCGTCACCATATTTAATGCTTCTGTTTCGGAAACACCACCATACTTAACCACCTTACCAGCTTCTTGGTTTAAACGACGCGCCATTTCAGCGTCATCTGAATTGATACAAACATTTAATCCCATTTTTTGCATGATTGCTGCATTATAAGCAATTGCATCAATTACTTCTTGCTTATACATAAACCAATCAGAGAAGGTAGAAACGTTTGCACCATGTGCTAACATTTTATCTGCAACTTTATATCCTTCTAAAATATGTGTGAATGTATTTATTTTAAAACCATATTTTTCAGCTACACGCATTGTGTAAGTAATCTCTGGTTGTACATAAGAGTGACAAGTTATAAAGCGCTTTTTGTTTATAATTTCAACCAACGCATCTAATTCTAAATCCTTTCTGTAATTCGGATTAGATTTCATTGCTTTTTGATAATCAACCGCTCTATCAAACGCATCCGTTAAAACTTCTTCAACACCCATTCTTGTATCAGGGAATCGATTGTTATTTTGAGAAGTTGTACGCTTTACGTTTTCACCTAAGGCAAATTTGATAAATGGATCAGCACCTACAAATTTTAAACCCTCGTCAGTAGTACCCCAACGTAATTTTATTAATTGAGTTTGACCTCCAATAGTATTAGCAGAACCATGTAAAATATGTGAAGTAGTAACACCACCACTTAGTTGACGATATATATTTATGTCTTCTGGATTCATATTGTCTCCAATACGCACTTCACTCGTAACCGATTGAGCACCCTCATTAATAGAAAGGGCTGCAATATGTGAGTGCTCATCAATGATACCGGCACTTAAATGTTTTCCAGTACCATCAATAACTTTTGCAGTTGCGTCAGAAAGATTATTTCCAACTTTTGCAATTTTTCCACCCTTCACTAATACGTCCGTATTTTGTAAAACACCTTCTTTTTCGCTGGTCCAAACGGTCGCATTTTTAATTAATATAGTTTCTTGAGAAGGAATAGTTTCATTTCCAAAACCAACAAAAGGATAGGTAATTTTAGCTAGGGCTTTTGTAGAATCAGACCAAGCTTTCTTTTCTGGAGCTGTAGTAATTTCTCCTACAAGTGTTGCTGTCCATGTTGTTTTATTTCCTTGCGCATCCGTTCCTACACCATTCCAAGTTTTTCCACCCACAATACCGCCTAATTTAATTTGTTCAGCACCTCTTCCTTTTTTAGAAGGAAAACTTATTTTAATGATAGATTCATTTATTGCAACCTTAGCAGTTAATGTATCAGTACTAATAATAGAAGCGGATAAATCTTTTTTCACTTCTAAATCATAAGCTGTATTTACTCCAGCATTGTTGATTGTTAATTTATATTTACCAGCATAATTAGACCACTCCGATGCATTCACATCATATTTTTTACCTTGTACCCAGTTTTCAATAATTTTTGCATTACTATTAAATACAGGCTCCGTAGTAATAATAAAGTTCGCCAATTTACCATTTTCAATTGATCCCACTTGGTCGTATACACCAATTTGTGTAGCCGGAGTTTTAGTTAAAGCCTCTAATGCTTTTGCTTCAGATAATCCTGCACCAATTGCTTTTCTTAAATTAGCAAAGAATGCTTTTGAATCTTTCATTTCTGAAACTGAAATGCTAAAAGGAATATTTGCTTTTTCAAAAGCACCTGGATTGGTTGGTGCTAATTCCCAATGTTTCATATCGGCTAATGATACAAAACGAGCATCATTAGGATCCTCAACATCTAATGCTGCAGGGAAGTCAATTCCAATAATAAATGACGCTTTTGTTTTTGCTAATTCGTCTATTCTTTGGTATCCATTATCTCCACCTTTTAATATGTATTGTACACCAAATTCATTTCCAATTCTATTGGCTCTTAATGTTGACCACTTATCATCTGCCGCAAATATTTGAGGTAAAGATTGACTTGCATTAAAAGCTTCTAATGAAAGATTTGTTCCTTCAGATGCTGGCTTAGTTTGATACCATTTTGCATCTAAATATGTTTGTCTTAATAATGCAATACTACCCATTAAACTACTTGGGTAAGATTGTGTTGAAGATCCTTTCTCAAAAGAATATACTGCAGCCGCTTTTGTTTTAATAAGTGCTTGATGAGCATCTTCTGTTGCTAAGGTTACTACCGCACCTGTACCACGTGCAATACCATCTTTAACATGCGTAAAAACTGTACCAAAACCATTTGCTCTAAAACTACTAGCAGTTGCTTCATCTGTAGCAAATACTTCAGCAGCATTAACTTCTGGTTTTATCGCTTGATTCCAGTTATAAGCTCCTGGTTTATTTGATACAAATTGTGCTGGTGCACCATAATTAAAACCACCCGCTGGTCTGCTTGGAGCGCCTACACCATAATTTGTGTAAGCGTCAATAAAAGAAGGATAAATATATTTGCCACTGCAGTCAACAACAACCGCATCATTTGGTACCGTTACATTTGTACCTACTGCAATAATTTTCCCCTGTTTTATAAGGAGGGTTCCTTTTTCAATTTTAGTAGTAGCATTTTGCACAATCGTTGCGTTTGTAAATGCATACAAACCCGAACGAACATCTCTTACTCCGTTAACCGGGAAGGTCTCTTGTGCTCTTGTAGCAACACTAATAGATAATAGTGTTAGCCATAAAAAGATCCTCTTCATGCGCGACAGAATTTTAATAATGATAGAATATTCTAAAGCTACTAAAATACTTCTTTGCAGAAAAGAACATTATTTATTTTTTGATAGATGGTTGTAGTTAAAAGCCTACCGACCCATGTAAACCATTAATATTTGAATATCACTTGGATTCACACCGCTAATACGGCTTGCTTGTCCGATGGTTACTGGTCTTATTTTCTTGAACTTTTGTAGCGCTTCAATAGAAAGTGCCGCAACTTTATCATAATCGAAATTTTCCGGAATTACTAGATTCTCTAATGATGCCATACGATCTACGATCTCCTTTTCTTTTTCAATATAGCGTTCGTATTTAATTTGAATTTCTGCTTGTTCTAGAAATTCCGTTTCTTTATTTGTAAGTGCTTCTTTTAAACTTGAACTATTGTCAATGATTTGTTGAAGACTGATGTTTGGACGCAATACTAGCTTTGATGCTTTTTGTTTTTCGTTTAAACTTGCAGAATCAATTGAAGTTAAAAATTCATTTATTTCTGATGGTTCGATAGATTGACTCGCTAAAATATTTTTAATATCTGCAACCTCTTTATTTTTTAAATCAACACGATGCATGCGTTCTTCCTTTGCTAGGCCTAGCTTATAGCTGATTTCGGTTAATCTTATATCTGCATTATCTTGTCTTAACAAGGTTCTAAATTCAGCGCGTGATGTAAACATACGATAGGGCTCATTGGTACCTTTTCCAATTAAGTCATCAATTAAAACTCCTATATATGCGTCACTGCGATGTAAAATAAAAGGTGCTTGATGCGTAATTTTTAAATGCGCATTCATACCGGCCATGATACCTTGACAAGCGGCTTCCTCATATCCCGTTGTTCCATTTATTTGTCCTGCGAAATATAAATTTTCGATTGCTTTCGTTTCAAGTGTATATTTTAATTGAGTAGGTTGAAAGAAATCATACTCAATCGCATAACCCGGTCTAAACATTCTAGCATTTGCAAAACCAGGAACTCTACGAAGTGCTTCGTATTGCACTTCTTCTGGTAAACTTGTACTAAAGCCATTTACATATATTTCAACTGTATTCCACCCTTCTGGCTCAACAAATAATTGATGTCTTTCTCTTTCTGCAAATCGGTTAATCTTATCTTCAATACTTGGACAATATCTTGGGCCCACACCTTCAATCCTTCCGGCATACATTGGGCTACGATCAAAACCCGTTTTTAAAATATCATGTACAATCGTATCTGTATAAGTTATCCAACAAGATCTTTGATCGGCCGCTTTTGTTTTGGGTGTATTCAAATAAGAAAATCCTACAACCTCTTCATCCCCCTTTTGCTCTTCCATTTTAGAATAGTCCAAACTTCTTCCATCTACTCTTGGGGGTGTTCCTGTTTTAAGTCTGTCTGATTCCATTCCAAAAGAAACCAATTGCTCAGTAATTCCTGTAGCAGCTTTTTCTGCAACACGACCACCACCTATTTGTTTCTCTCCAATATGCATGATACCATTTAAGAAAGTACCACTCGTTATTACTACTGCGTCAGACTCAATCAAATGTCCCAGACTTGTTTTAACCCCACAAGCCTTCCCATTTTTTATAATTAATTCATTCACCGAATCCTGGTAAAAATCAACATTAGGTGTTTGCTCTAACATCTCTCTCCACTTAGCAGCAAAAAGGTGTCTGTCATTTTGTGTCCTTGGACTCCACATTGCCGGACCCTTGCTCTTATTCAACATCCTAAACTGGATCGTACTTAGGTCAGAAACAATACCACTATACCCACCCAACGCATCAATCTCTCTTACAATTTGTCCTTTGGCAATTCCGCCCATGGCAGGATTACAACTCATTTGAGCAATGGTCTGCATATTCATAGTAACAAGCAAAACCTTGCTACCCATATTCGCCGCTGCCGCTGCCGCTTCACAACCTGCATGACCGGCCCCTACTACTATAACATTGTATTTTGGAAACATAAGATTGCAAAGATAAGTTGTGTATCGATAAGAAAGTGTTCCACATGGAACACTTTCTTATTTAGTAAATTATTTTAATCACCAGTTACTTCGTTCTAATAATTGTTCCACGTGGAACAAGAACTCGCGAAGCGAGTGATATTGAAATAAGATTTAAATAAATGTTCCACATGGAACATTTATTTAAACGTACTACTTCGTCAACTTCAAATATGCCTTCAACCACTTGTCCTCCATGGACCTCATTAGTTTGACATCGGCCGGCTTCTTGTCCTTATACCCACAAAAATGTAGGGCTCCGTGAAATATTACCCTTAGTAACTCATTTGTCTGTGTGGTCTTTACCAATTTCGCATTCTCTTTCACACGGTCCACACTTATATAGATGTCCCCAATAAGTGCTCCCTTTACCTCCGATAAATCAAAACTGATTATATCCGTATAGTAATCGTGGTTTAAAAACTGCTTGTTGATCTCCAATAAATACTTATCAGAGCAAAAAACATACTGAAGACACTCAATTCGAATACCTTCCTTTTTCATTTGCTTTTCTAAGAACAATTTTAGGGCAACCCGGTTTCCCAGGCTTATGTTCTTATCGGCTTTATTAAAGGAAATAGTCATACTCATAGTTGAATGTCTTTCAAATATTTATACGAATTATTGGGTAAATTATTGCTCCAAATCTCGTAAGTATTTGTCTTAGATTGAAAGTATATTTGTATCCTATTATGAAGAAACTATCTGAGTTAAATATTGGTGAGTCTGGGGTTATTCATTCTTTTGAAAATGACGAAATCTTTTTAAAATTAATGGAGATGGGCTGTATTCCTGGAGAATATATTACGGTAGAACAAATAGCACCGCTTGGTGATCCAATAAGTATTTCGGTAGCGGGCTATCAATTAAGTCTAAGAATGGATGAGGCAGAAAGTATTTTAATTACCCCCGCAATTTAATTTAAACAATTGATAATCAATTAATTAAGATGAAAATAGGCTTGTTTTTTGGTAGTTTCAATCCCATTCACAATGGTCATTTAATGGTGGCAAGTTATATTGCCAATCATTCTGATTTAAAACAAGTATGGCTAGTCGTGTCTCCTCAAAATCCGCACAAAGCGCAAAGTAGTTTATTGAATGAATATGATCGATTGCATTTAGCGCAAATTGCAATTGAAGACGATACACAGCTTCGAGTTTCTGATATTGAATTTAAATTACCCAAGCCGTCTTATACTATTGACACTTTAACCTATTTACAAGAACAATATCCTCAACATGAATTTTCGGTAATTATGGGTGGTGATAGTTTTCAAAACTTACCGAAGTGGAAAAACTTTGAAACACTTATAAAAAATTACAGCTTCATTGTTTATAGAAGACCTGGATTTGAAATCACAGAAACACATGGTGCAAATATTATTTATTTAGAAGCACCCATGCTTGAATTGTCTGCAACATTAATTCGCAATAATCGAAAAGAAGGAATCACCATTCGATATTTGGTTCCAGAAAAAGTACGCGAAGAAATAGAAAATAATAATTATTTCAAGGACTAGGTCCTAAATAAAAAAGGAACTTAATTTTTTTAAGTTCCTTTTTTATTTATTCTAATGATTTGTCCTAGCGATTCATGCTCGCTAAAAATTCTTCGTTGTCTCTTGTACCGCGCATGCGTTTTAATAATTCATTCATCGCTTCGTCGGTATTCATATCGTTCAAGAATAATCTTAAAATATTCATTCTTTGTAATACATCTGCAGATAATAATAAATCATCACGACGTGTACTTGAACCCGTTAAATCAATTGCAGGGAAAATACGTTTATTCGCTAAGCGACGATCTAATACCAATTCCATATTACCGGTTCCTTTGAATTCTTCAAAGATAACTTCATCCATCTTAGATCCAGTATCTACAAGGGCTGTAGCGATAATGGTTAATGAGCCACCATTTTCTATTTTACGAGCAGCTCCAAAAAATTGTTTTGGTTTTTGCATCGCGTTTGCTTCCACACCACCCGATAATACTTTACCAGAACTTGGAGCTACTGTATTGTGTGCACGCGCTAAACGCGTAATAGAATCTAATAAAATAACTACATCGTGTCCACACTCTACCAAGCGCTTTGCTTTTTGTAAAGCCATGGTTGAAACCTTTACGTGTTTTTCTGCAGGCTCGTCAAAGGTAGATGCAATCACTTCTGCTTTTACAGAACGCTCCACATCTGTAACTTCCTCTGGACGCTCATCCACTAGCACTACCATCAAATAACATTCAGGATGGTTTGCGGCAATGGCATTTGCTACTTCCTTTAATAACATGGTTTTACCCACCTTAGGTTGTGCAACTAATAATCCACGTTGTCCTTTACCAATTGGTGTAAATAAATCCATGATACGCGTACTATAATTAGTAGCAGTGGTATATAAATTTAATTTTTCAAAAGGGAAAAGAGGCGTTAGATAATCGAAAGGAATACGATCGCGAATTTCGTCTGGTTTTTTTCCGTTGACAAAATCAACTTTCGTTAAAGCAAAATATTTTTCTCCTTCTTTAGGAGGACGTACTGAGCCTTGTACCGTGTCACCTGTTTTTAATCCAAATAATTTTATTTGAGAAGGCGAAACGTAAACGTCGTCGGGAGAAGATAAATAGTTATAATCCGAGCTTCTTAAAAAACCATAACCATCGGGCATCATTTCTAAAACGCCCTCGGATGGAATGGCACCGTCAAATTCGATATTGAATGCGGGCTCTTTTTTAGGTTGATGTCTATTGTTGTGTTGGTGTTGACCTTGACCAGGGCCTCTTTGACCACGGAAATCTCCATTTGGATGGCTTCCACCATTTTGTCCAACTGGTTGTCCTGTTTGAGGGTCGGTAGCTTCTTGAGAAGTAGCTGTAGAGCCTTCTTGCCCAGCATTAGTCGATGGCACTTCTGGAGCAGGTGTGCTTGCAGCACTTTCGTCCCCAAATAGCTGAGCTGCTATTTTTGAAGCTTTGTCATCAATACTTTGATTTTCACCTTCATTTGCAACCGCCTTTTTAGCAATAGGCTTTCTTGCCCTTGGGGCTGCTTCTTCTTTTGATGGTGCTGGTTTTTCTGCTTTAGCTGACTTAGTAGCGGGAGCAGCAACTGGCTTGCGTCCCCTTTTTGGTTTGTCGTCTTTTTCTTGCACTGTAAATCTTATAATTTATTTAAAAATCGAATCTCTTCGGAGGATTTTGAGTATCTAGTTATTGAGGTATTGGCCCAGATGGTAGGACCGTTTATTGATAAAGCAATTGGAACAAATCGATTAATCATTGCTTTCTAATGCAATGTTAAGCAGTTTTTCAATAAAAAAACAATTTTTTATGGGTTATCTTTGCCTTCCAAATCGTTCAATTAAGTTATATGTTCAATCAAAGAGTAAAAATCAAGCAATTGCTAAGTGGCACAGATGCTGCTAGTGCGGTAGGATCCGAAGTGGTGGTTATGGGATGGGTGCGCACTTTCCGTAATAATCAGTTTATAGCATTAAATGATGGTAGCACTAATAATAATGTTCAAGTAGTAGCAAGTTTGGGTGAATTTGATGATGCATTATTAAAGCGTGTAACAACAGGTGCTTCTTTGAAAGTAAAAGGCATTGTGGTGGAGAGTCAGGGTAAAGGACAAACTGTAGAAGTTAAAGCAACAAGTATAGAAATTTTAGGAGATAGTGATGCAGAAAAATATCCATTACAACCTAAAAAACATTCTCTTGAATTTTTAAGAGAGAAAGCACATTTGCGTTTTAGAACCAATACTTTTGGATCTGTATTTCGTATTAGACATTCACTGGCTTTTGCGGTGCATCAGTTTTTTAATGAGCGAGGATTTTTATATTTACACACGCCTATTATTACAAGTAGTGATGCAGAGGGTGCGGGTGAAATGTTTCGCGTAACTACACTTCCATTAGAAGGTGCTCCAAAGAATGATGCAGGTGAAATTGATTTCACACAGGACTTTTTTGGTAAGAGCACGAACCTAACAGTGAGTGGTCAATTGGAAGGAGAGCTAGGTGCCATGGCCTTTTCAGACATTTATACATTTGGTCCAACCTTCCGTGCAGAGAATTCAAATACGACTAGACACTTAGCCGAATTTTGGATGATTGAACCCGAGGTTGCATTTAATGATTTAGAAGACAATATGAATTTGGCTGAAGATTTCATTAAACATTTGATTGATTATGTAATGAAACATAATGCAGATGATTTACAATTTTTAGATGGTCGTTTAGCGGAAGAAGAAAAACAATTGCCAACAGAAAAAAGAAGTGGTTTAGGTTTAATTGAAAAATTAAAATTTGTTTTAGAAAACGGATTTGAAAAAATTACGTATACCGAAGCAATTGATATTTTATTAAATAGCAATCACTATAAGAAAAAGAAATTCCAGTATGATGTAAAGTGGGGAATTGATTTACAAAGCGAACACGAGCGATATTTAGTAGAACAACATTTTAAAAAACCAGTAATCGTAACGAATTACCCAGCGGCTATTAAAGCATTTTATATGCGCATGAACGATGGTTGTGAAGCTGGCAAAGAAACGGTGGCTGCGATGGATATTTTAGCGCCAGGTATTGGAGAAATAGTGGGAGGTTCACAAAGAGAAGAGCGTTTAGAAAAATTAGAACAAAGAATGCGTGATATGCATATTCCATTGGAAGAAATGAGCTATTACCTTGATACAAGACGTTTTGGTAGTGTTCCACATGCCGGCTTTGGATTGGGCTTTGAACGTATGGTACAATTTGTAACAGGTATGACAAACATTAGAGACGTAATTGCTTTTGCAAGGACTCCAAATAACTGTGAATACTAATTATGGGTATACTTTTTGTTTTAATTGGTGCTTTTTGTTTTGCCATTAGCAATGCGTATTGGAAAAAAGTAACGCAAACCATCCCCTATCAAATAGGTATGTTTTATAGAGGAATTTTTGCCTCTGGTGTTTTTGCCATTTTATATTTTGGATGTAGAGCACATCCATTTTTTACAGGTTGGACAGTGCGTGCACTTGCAATTGATCAACAGTTTTTATACACCATTGCAATTTGCGTTTTTAATATTTTTGGATTGATGTTTTTTTTACGAGGCATTCAAAAAGCCCCTGTAAGCCTTGTGGTTCCTGTATCTGCGCTAAAAGTATTTACCATTTTAACAGCTGTTTTTGTAGTTGGTGAAATTTGGAAAATGCCTTACTTATATGCATTTGGTTTTTCAACACTTGGTTTATTATTATTGTATTTAGATGGTTCACAACAAGCTAGCGCGAAAGAACAAAAATTAGGAGTGCTTTATGGATTGGCTTCTAGTTTTTTCTGGGGAAGCTCTTATGCTTTGTATAAATTTCCAATTAGTTGGTGGGGTCCACTTGGTTTTAGTTTTGTAATTGAAACAACTGCAATGTTGTTTGGATTGGTGTTGGTAGTTCGTGATGGATTGTTGGGTCAACTATTCAAATATTTAAAAGCGGTACAAGTTCAAACTTATATTGTGCAAGGTATATTATTGGTTGCCGGCGGATTGGCAATCAATCTTTCTTATCAATACCTGCCCATTATGGTTATTAATATTTTAATAATCAGTAGCCAATTGCTTTCTGTATTATTGGGCTTTATGTTTTTTAAAGAAAGATTAAGTCCAAAGCAATGGATTGGGCTAATATTAATTATGATCAGCTTTTTTATAGTAGCGACGGTTGCCTAAGGACTACATTTTTTCAATTTTCACGGAATTTCAATAAACAAGGCTATTTTTTTGCTATTTAAGGCGGCCTATGCTATATTTGCTGCCCGAACAATGCAATTTGAACGGATGGATTCAATTCCGATGGCGCTGTAGCTCAGTTGGTAGAGCAAAGGACTGAAAATCCTTGTGTCCCCGGTTCGAGCCCGGGTGGTGCCACAGAAACCCACAAAAAAGCCCCCAACTTTCGTTGAGGGCTTTTTTATTTATTACAGAAAGGACTTATTCAATGTACTTCACCACTCTTGCTAATTTTCCATTGGCGTTGATTCCCTCTAAAACAATTTGTAATTTTTTGCTAACGTCGTTATTGTAAAATTCAATACGCACTCTAGAACTCTTTTTATTGGTTAATAAATAGGGGTTCCAGTAAATGGTGGCGCGATTATCCACTTCAAAATTTTCTGCAGGTTTATCATAACTAGGGTTATAAAATTCTTTAAAAACAGAATAACCTCCAAGCACTGCATATTCCATTCCTTTACTATTGTCGGGCCTTCCTTTATTGTATCCACCTTGTTTTGTATAAATCGCTATAGCACCCCCACTACCTCCACCAACAGATCCAAAAAACGGAGGACGTAATGCTTTAATGTATGCGATATCTGAAATGTTTAAGGACTGAACTTGATCAATGGTGGTATTGATTTCATTTAAAAAGAAATCGGTATTGGATCCTCTCCAAGTAGCAGAAGGTGTACCATTCGTCGTTATAGTAAGCCCCGGCACTTTTGCTTGTAAGTAAGTTAAGATGTCAATGGATGCAACCATGTTTGCATCAGATGTTAAATCAAAAGACATACCATCGTTTCCAGCAAACAAACCTTTTGCATATTTTTCATCTAATAATTGAACAGCCGATTTCACTTTGGCTTTTACTACTACTTGACTAAGTGTAAGGGATTCCTGCATTTTTCTTTGACGCTCTTGTTCTAATAAAATTGCATTTAACTTAACCCTAGTAAGACTATCGCTCCAGGTTGAAGAAAAACGATCCGTATCTAAATTAATTTTTTTAAAACTTTGATTTAATAATCCATTGTCAAAATGAATTACAGGTGCACTGATGTTTGATTTCCCATTTAAAGCATAGTAAATTTTTGATGTATCGTAAAAAAAGGCAGACTTGTCTTCAAAACTTCCGTCTTTTTGAACTTGCAAAAACAACATTTTTTTACTGCTATCTTTTGCGCGAACAATTAAATTTAAAAGTAAATTTTCATTTAGTGTTTTGGAGTTGTTTCCATATACTTTGCCCGTAATTTTCATTAAATCAGTTTCGACAGGATATATTTGTTTTGGAAGTACTGCATTTTTAATTTTTTCCCAGTCAAATTTTCTCCAACCATTAGTGAGCATAACTAAATCTAAATGTGCAGCAACACTATCGGCATCACTCGAAAAATAATAGGCTGGATTGTATACACGTCCTTTAATTTCATTACTTAATAAGAAATCGGAATAAATGGTTTGTTGTTCAGGAATCACTGCTGATGCGTCTGTAATAGCCATCGACATATTTGCAGCAGTAGTATCTTTAACCAATAATTCTAATACATTTTTTCCTCTTTTATTTACATTGCCAATTTGAACCGAAACCTGTGCGTTGTATTCATGTAAACGATTATTTACCAAAATAATTCTTTCAGCTATTGGCAACCAGTCATAAGTAAACAATGAAACTTGAACGATTCCTGTTGGCAATTCGTCAACGGGTAAACTTGCTTTCTGTGCAATTCGATCCTCTCCTTTAAAATCTACTTTATAAATAAGGTGTTGGTTTTGATGAACCAATAATCTCATTTTTCTAAAATTATCAGGCACATCAAATGATCTTTCTACAATTACATAAGCCTTTTCGTTATCCATACTCACATTCATCACAACACCCGATGTTTTTGCAGACATGATAGGAGTGCTCCCCTTTTGTCCTGTATTATCTGTCCAGTTTAATTGATAAGATTCACCTGCAATGGGTTTTAGTTTTACGATACCCATTCCGTCGTGTGCAACTTTTATAGTATCTACTATTTTGTTTTTATTATTCACAAGGAATCCTTTTATAAAAACCGGCGAACCAGCTTCATTAGTCGCTTTAAATGCTATTTTACTTTTTAAATCATTTACTAAATTTCCCCCTTCTGGAAAAACCTCCACCTTAGTTTTTGAAATACCAGTTGTTTTTAGGTTTACTGAATTTACAATGTTAACAGGAATATTTCTTTCGTATAAAAAAACGCTATCGTCATTTAACATCCATCTTGTATAAGCTTTTAGATGTAAAAATTCTCCTTTATAATCTCTAGGTATATCAAAGCTCCCTTTTGCAGAAGACTGAAATAAAGGAGCAACTGTTTCTTTTAAAAAGTTACCATTATTATCATACCAAATTACATATACGTTTTTACTCAGGCTGGTCCACTCTATCCCATTGAGTAAATATAATTTGTAATAAAGTGTTTCACCAATATTGTAGATAGATCTGTCAAATTGTATATGAATTTTTTCATGGGGATATTGTTCCTCATAAATATTCATTACCGAATCAATCACTTGCGCCTGTCCTTTATTAAAAAAGAAAATTAGTGCTAAGCAAAATAAGAATTTGAAAAAAATTGTTTTCATGTTATAATTATATACCCTTAATTGGAGTATAAAATTACACTTTCTTACTGAGCTAAATTACTTTAACTCCTTCATCCAATTAAATAATAACTCTGGCCATTTTTCTAAAGCGCCTTTACCAAGCCCTAAAGCAAATCCGTGACCACCATAAGGAAAAATATGCATTTCTGCCGGCACGCCATTTTTCTTTAAACCTTGATAATAGTTCAAGCTATTTTCAACAGGTACTGCATTGTCATCAGTTGCATGTAAAATGAATGTGGGAGGTGTTTGAGCACTGATGTGTAATTCGTTTGAATAGAATTTTATCAACGCTTCGGTTGGATGTGTTCCAATAAGATTATTTCTTGAACCCATATGTGCAATATTTTTATCCATTGTAATAACTGGATAAATTAAAATGCTAAAGTCGGGTCTAGAAATTTGGTCAAAATGTGTCGAAAGGGTTGCTGCTAAATGACCCCCAGCCGAAAATCCCATGATTCCAATTTTTTGGGGATTGATATTCCACTCAGCAGCTCTGGTACGAACAATTTGCATGGCTTGTTTTGCATCGAGTAATGGCACTTGATCGGGATGATTGCTCGAAAGCGAATCGGGAAGCCTATATTTTAATACAAAAGCAGCAATACCATGGGCATTGAAAAGCTTTGCAATATCGGTTCCCTCCCAATCATAGGCCAATCGGGCATATCCACCACCAGGACAAATAATAACAGCTTGACCCGTTGCCCCCTTTTTATTGGGAATATATACTTCAAGTTGTGGTACCTGCACTTTACTAATTCTTACGATGTCTGTACTTTCTACTTGTTCTTGAATATTGTTCTGAATACTTTGAGGTATTGAGCCATCCGGCCATAGGTTTATTTTCATATTCTGACTAAAGCTATTTAGTGTGCTTATGGATATTAGCAATGTAAAAACGTATTTCATAAAATAGTATTAAGTAAATTTAATCAATAATAGTTTAACTTAAATTTCTAATAAAATCTATCCTTTATGAAATATTTTAAAACCATCTTGTACCTACTTGTATTTTTAAATGCTAGTGCTCAATCTCATAAAAAGATAAATTTTACCCCCACACAGTATTATTCTCGTTTTTCAGCAAATACAGTGCCAGTCTTGACCATACAGCCAGGGGATACTATTTCTACAAGCTCCATTGATTGTGATGGTTTTGATAAAAAAGGAGTGAAGTGTTCTATTGGCAATGCTGAAAATCCACTTACGGGCCCTTTTTATATTGAAGGTGCCGAAGAAGGTGACGTTGTTCAAGTTACTTTTTCCAATGTTAGGTTTAGTCGTAATACCGCTGTTTGTATTCCCTTTTTTCATGAACGCAGTATGCCGTCAGCCATTACGGATAAGGTAAAAAACAATACTAGCAACAAAATAATTTGGGATTTAGATATTAAAAACAAAAGAGCAAGTTTACATGCCAAAACGCCACATCTAAAAAACTTTTCTATTGCTATTAATCCATTTTTTGGTTGTGTTGGTTTGGCGGCACCCAATAATGAAGAAATTTCAACCGAGGACTCTGGACCTTTTGGGGGCAATATGGACTTTTCTAAAATTACCAATGGAGCAACGGTTTCCTTGCCGGTATTTACAAAAGGTGGATTGTTATATATAGGTGATGGCCATGCAGCACAAGGTGATGGGGAATTAAATTGGATGGCATTGGAAACTTCATTAGACTATTCATTTACAACTAAGCTGATCAAAAAATCAACATTAAGTATTGCGTATCCAAGAGTGGAGGACGCTGAATATATCATGACAGTGGGAATGGATTATACTTTAGATAATTCATTAAAAATTGCGACCAAAGGAATGTTGACTTGGTTACAAGAAAGATACGATTTGACTTTGGAAGAAGCTACTCAAGTAATGGGTTCTTCCATTGAATATAAGATCACTGAAATTGTAGACCCAAAAGTTGAAGTAGTGGCTATGATTAAAAAAAGTATTTTAAAAAATATTGCTACCACGCCAAATTCAATTAAAAAATAAAATTCATTTTTATGAAAAAAATAATATTCTTTTTAATACTTTGTTCTTTTCAAAATGCTTTTGCACAACTTAGCGAGCAACAGCAAAATATTTTAACAAGTATTACTGCATTCGCAAAAACAAGTGCAGTAACTGGAAGAGAGGAAGAAGCCCGTAGTTTTGTCAATAATTTATTTGAAAAAGGAATTTGTAAACAAGATAAACTTGGAAATTTAGTAATTACAATAGGTAGCGGTGCACCTAAAAGATTATTTACTGCTCCATTAGATGAACCAGGTTATGTAATTAGTCAAATTCAAGAAGATGGTTATTTGAGAATTACTCCAGTTGGTTTTGGACAACAGGGTACTATGTTTCATCAATTTTTAGAAGGAAACGTCATTAAAATAAATACCGATAATAATATTCAGTTAGGGGTGTCTACTGTACCCTCTTCTCATTATGATATTTTAAGAGCGATACCTGAAAAAAGCAAAAATGTTTTTCAATGGCAGGAAGCATTTGTAGATATTGGTGTTTCAAATAGTAATCAAGTTGCCGCAAAGGGAATTAAATTATTAGATCCAGTTACACTTAATAAAGTACCCATGGTAGTTGCTGGACAAAATATTGCTGCATCTGCTGTTGGTGTCAAATCTGCTGTAATAGCATTGGCTACTGTTGCAAAAACATTATTGCATGAAAAATTTAATGGCACTGTAGTTATTGCATTTACGAGTCTTGAATTAATAAATGGGAAAGGTTTAGAGACCGTAGTAAATCATTATGGACCTTTTGATGAAGTGATTCGATTTAATAGATTTTTGAATGACACACCGACCAACGATGGAGGCATTCTTGTTGATAAAAAAATTCCAAATGTAGATATCGCTCAGACAGTTGTTAAACCAAGTATTGCATTTAGAAATCCATCAACATACGGCCCATCATGGAATAGTGCCAAATTATACGAAATAGGCATCCCTACGAATTATAATGCAACACCCGTTGAAACTGTTTCATTAAATAGTGCTATTCAATTATCAAATACTTGGTTAAAAACTATTGAAAATAAAGATTGGAACTTACAGCAGTTAAAATTATCAAATACTGTTTCCAATGATCAGGTATTTAAGTCATTTAATAAGGAGTCCGATTTATTGTCAGGTCTTGTAAATAAATATGGTGTGAATCCTGATGAAAAACCAGTTCGTGATTTAATTCTTTCCCAATTGCCGAAGTGGGCAAAGCCAACTGTTGATGAAAAAGGAAATATTGTTTTAACATTTGGAAAAGGAAAAGAGCATATTGCTTTTGTGGCACATATGGATGAAGTGGGTTTCCAAGTGGATTCTATCTTAAATGATGGCCGACTTGCATTAAAAGATGTGGGTGGATTTTTTAGTTGGGTTTGGGAAGGACATAGTGCATTGGTACATCTAAATAATAGAGATATAAATGCAGTATTTGAACCTAGAAAAAATTATTTACAAGAAACTAAACGACCAATTATTGGAAGCTCATTGTTAGTGAATGCCGGATTTCATTCTAAAGAGGAAGCCATTGCTGCTGGAGTGCAACCTTTACTCACTACTGTAACCATGCCTAAAAAATTAATCAGATTGAGTGAGTCAAAAGCCACTGCACGCGGGTTTGATGACAGGGTGGGCTGTGCTGCTTTATTATTGGCATTAGATAATATAAATCCCGATGTTTTACCGTACAAAGTAACTTTTGTATGGTCTACTGGGGAAGAAACAGGTTTGGTGGGATCTACTTATGCTGAAAAATATTTGCAAGATGTAAGCATGGGTTATCCAATTGATACTTATGTTTCGTCGGATGCTCCAATGGAATCTAAAATTTTTGGATATTGTCCTTTAGGAAATGGTGCAATTATTCGCGTATTAGAAAGTATCAATTTTGTAAATAGAGATAACTTAAAAAACTTGCAATCTCTTGCTACCAAAAGCGGGGTAAAAGTACAATATGGAATGACAGCTGGAGGTACAGATGGACAAGGCTTTTTAAGCTATGGAATTCCCTCGATTCCAATATCATGGCCCGGGAGATATTCACATTCCCCAATTGAGGTAATGGACTTTAACGATATGCAAAGTTTAGTTCAATTGATCACAACAATTATGAAGTCACCCTCTAACAAATAAAACGAAAAAAGCGCCTTGATACTGGACTGCCCCCAAAAAGTTAGACACTTAATGGGGGCATTTTTATGAATAAACGAATCAAGTACGACTACCAATTTAGACTTAAATGTGTTGAGTTGGT
>Ga0208381_1000045_pt1 | contig 49022 bp, 47 predicted proteins | sample CryBogCBE13Jul09_FD_184572 | JGI IMG/M metagenome (GOLD analysis project Ga0208381, IMG submission 184572) | Freshwater microbial communities from Crystal Bog, Wisconsin, USA - CBE13Jul09 (SPAdes) (version 2) | ecosystem: Environmental > Aquatic > Freshwater > Lake | place: Crystal Bog...
TCTGCAGACGACCTCGGCCACCATCACCGAACGGCCGTGGAACGTCATTGTCTGGGACGACCCCGTGACCCCGATGAAAGTCGTGGTGGTCATTTTCAAAAAGGTCTTCGGCTACGAGAACAACAAGGCCACCCAGCTCATGCTCACCGTTCACAACGAGGGCAAGGCCATTGTCTGGTCGGGGAGTGCCGAGCGGGCACAGACCTACTGCGTCAAGCTGCAGGTCGCTGGCCTGCAGGCCACGATTGAACAGGCGCCGGCCTAATGGCCAAGATCTTTGTTCGTCGACGTGATGGTCGCATTGAAGTTCGCCTCAATGACGCCGGACGAGCGATTGTCCGTGAAGCCTTCGGTCACGTCTACGCGGCCGAACACGATCCGAACCACGAGTGGCACCACACACTGAACAGCCCCATCGACCCCAGTAAGGATGTCGACGACCCGATGGCGGTGCTCGCTCGTCAGACCGAAACGGGCTCGAATGCGGAACTGGCCATTGCGACGTTGCACGAGGAGTTCCTCAACGACGCCGAAGCCTGGGCCTGGCTGACCACCCTGCAGGTGTCACTGCGAGCGACGGCCGCCGCGAACGGACTCTTTGACCAGGACCGACTTCAGACGGCCGATCCCGAGCTTCGCGAGTACATCGAGACCCTGCAGACCTTTTTGTTTCACCTGGCCGAGGTCATCTAGAAAAACAAAATGGCCACCGGTCTCCGGAGAGATCAGTGGCCATTCGTTTGGTGCGCCGACCGGGACTTGAACCCGGAACCTGTTGATTAAGAGTCAAATGCTCTGCCAATTGAGCTATCGGCGCAGACCAAGTCTACACGCCAGCGGGGGTACGGCACCACCGCGACTGCCCAAAAGCGTCGGTGAGGCTCTTAACCCTGGGTTCCGCTCCCGATGAGGCGAGTGGCTACCGATGGCAGGGCCGTGCAGACAGTTTGCGGGAATCGAACGTAGTGGTGGGAGACATTGAGGAGCGAGACCACAAGTCCACCGATGGCGGCGGGCTTGCACGTGCCCACTGAGTAGTTTCCCGTTTCGGTGAATCGCAAGAGGGCGCTCACTGACTGGCCCTTACGGAGTTGGTGCAGGGCTGGATACATGGCCATCGAGTCGTTGTGAGCGGGCGGGCCCACCGGGCGAAGCGTGACCGCGTCGGCCACGGGTTGCACGGCGGGAACGCCGTAGATGGTGCACGTACTCCCCGTGTTGGTGAAAATCAGTGGCACCACGGTGGCCCCAGCCGTTCCCTGGAAGCGGCCGAGGCTCACATGGATTTGTCCGGCGGTGCAAAGGTTTTGGGTGGTGTCGGCCGACGCAACCACCGATTCCGTTGGAATGGTGATGCCGGCGGCGGCAACAACGAGGGCGAGAAAACGGGTGAACTTCATGGCGACCTTTCGAACAATCTCTACTGATGCCGTGTCACGACGGCCACGGATTTACCGTAGGGATGCAGAAAGAAAAAACACCGGACAGTAGTCCGGTGTTTTCTTGGGGTGAGTGACGGGTTTCGAACCCGCGACCTCCAGGACCACAACCTGGCGCTCTAACCAGCTGAGCTACACCCACCAAGGCTTTCCATCCTACACGGCAGGCACTGGTTCGCCAAAGTCGGCGAGTACGATGAGGGGACGCCCTAGTAGCTCAATGGATAGAGCAACGGAGTTCTAACCCGCAGGTTGCAAGTTCGAGTCTTGCCTGGGGCACGGTCCGCGACTTCGGTCGCGAAGGAGTTGACAATGCCCACGCCCCTGTCCGTCCCGCCACTCGTCGGGCGTATTGTGCGCCTCGAGCCACTGGGTGAGCAGCACATTGCGGATCTGGGGCGAGCGGTGGGTGACAACCACGACACCTTTACTTACTACCCAGCGCCGCATAATGAATCAGAGGCTCGAGGCGCAGTCGAGCACCTGCTGGCGCTTTTCGAGCGGGGGGAGTGGGTGCCGTTTGCCCAGATCCGCCAGGCCGACGACCGTGTGATGGGGGTGACCTGTTACCTCAACCTGCGTCGCCGCCATGAGGGGGACACGCCCTACGCCGTGGAAATTGGCGGCACGTGGATTAGCCCCGCTGTGCAGCGAACGGGATTCAACACCGAAGCCAAGTACCTGCTCCTTCGCTACGCCTTTGAGGAGCTCGGCGTTGGTCGCGTCGACATCAAGAGCGACGAACGCAATATTCGTTCGCGGACCGCAATTGAACGCATTGGGGCCACGTTCGAAGGCGTTCTACGCCACTGGCAGCCCTCCTACGTTGCCGGCGAAGAGACCAAGCTTCGTAATACCGCGATGTACGCAATTATTGACTCGCAGTGGCCGGCCGTTCGTGACGGCCTGCTCGCGAAGATGCAAGGAGAAAGCGCATGACCACGCCACTGCAGATGGGGCTCGACACCTTCGGTGACGTCACCGTTGACGAAAACGGTCAGTTGCTGTCGTTCGGCCAGACGCTTCGCGATGTGGTCGAGCAAGCAGTGGTGGCTGACCAGGTTGGTGTCGACTTCATTGGCATTGGTGAACACCACCGCGCCGACTTTGCCGTCTCCGCACCCGAGGTCGTTCTAGCCGCCATCGCCGGACGAACAAGCCGGATCCGCCTGGGTTCGGCGGTCACCGTGATGAGCAGTGACGACCCCGTACGAGTCTTCCAAAGGTTTGCCACCCTTGACGGCATCTCGGACGGACGGGCTGAAGTCATTCTCGGTCGCGGATCTTTTACCGAGTCCTTTCCGCTCTTCGGGTACGAGCTCGACGACTACGAAGTCCTGTTCGAAGAAAAGGTCAACCTCTTCTCATTGCTCCGGGCCGAGGATGCCACCACCTGGTCGGGCACGGTGCGTGCGCCACTGCGTGACCAGCTGGTCTTTCCTCACACCGAAGGTAACGGCCTGCCCACGTGGCTGGGCGTTGGCGGTAGTCCCGAGTCGGTGGTGCGGGCGGCGCGCTACGGATTCGGACTGATGCTGGCAATTATTGGTGGCCGCCCCGAGCGATTCGCCCAGTACGTCGATCTCTTCGAGCAGGCCCAAGCGCACTTCGGTGCGAGTGGCCTTCCCGTCGGCGTCCATTCGCCTGGCTACATCGCTGACACGGACGAGGAAGCCATGGAAACACTGTGGCCCCACTACCGCGACATGCACGCGCGCATTGGGGCCGAACGTGGCTGGGCCCCCATGACTATCGAACAGTTCGAGATGAGCGTCGGGCCTCAGGGGTCGCTCTACGCCGGGTCACCCGAGACAGTGGCGCAAAAGATCGCCAAGACCGCGCGGGCGTTGCGGCTCGACCGCTTTGATCTCAAGTATTCCGCCGGCACGCTGCCCCACGAGAAGTTGGTGCGCTGCATCACGCTCTACGGCTCGGAAGTCATCCCTCGCGTGCGTGAGCTGCTGGCCTAAGACCACAATGGTCGGGAAGGCGGGATTCGAACCCGCGGCCCCCTGGTCCCAAACCAGGTGCGCTACCAAGCTGCGCCACTTCCCGTTTTCCTAGTCTCGCACATTTGCGCGGGGTGCAACTCCTAGGCTCATTCCCGTGGCCTACGACTGGATTATTTCCGCCCTTGACGACACCTGGTCGGCCATTGAGGCGACGTTGCGAGGTCGCGACGAACGCGCCTTTGATGCACTCACCCCTTGTCCGGGGTGGAATGTTCGCGATGTTGTCAATCACTTGACCGGTGTCTCACTCCTTATGGCCGGTGAAGCGGCGCCGGAACTCACCGGCCCCATGCCGTCGTACGTCAAGAACCCCCTCGGAGAGTTGAATGAAGCGTTTGTGGCCAGCCGCCGCCACTGCAGTGGGTCCGAGGTCCTCGACGACTTCATTGAAGCCACGTCGGCCTCACTGGCCTCGTTGCGCACCCTAAGTGACGCTGACTGGGAAGAGCGTGGCTGGAGTCCGGAAGGGGAGCGATCAGTCGCCTACGCCCAGGAGTCCCGCATTGTGGACTCGTGGATTCATCTGCAAGACATCCGGGACGCGCTCCTCGAACCGGCCGATGATCACGGCGCCGGCGAGGACGTGGTCCTCAATCGATTCGAAGCCGTCCTGCCGTATCTGTGGGCCAAGCGAGCTCAGGCACCCGAAGGCGCACTCCTCCAGGTCAATCTGACTGGTCGGTTGGGCCGAACCATTCTCGTGCAAGTGATGGGCGGTCGGGGAGTGGGCTTGCAGGCCAGCGGCGATCGACCGCTGGTAGAGCTCTCAACCGACGTCGCGCTCTACTGGCGGCGGTGTGCCGGTCGCATTAGCGCGGAGGCCTTTGTTCGGGCCTCCGCCACCGATGTTCGTGGTGAGGTGCGTCTGGCTCAGCGCCTTGCCGACACCATGGTTGTTTTGCCCTAGAGCGGGCCGGTCGCGGAGAGGGTGGTCTGGCGCCCTATAGGCTGGAACCCTTATGCGCGCTACATCAACTGCTCTCGAAAACAACCGAATCAAGCTCGTCGTGGAGATTGACGACAACGACATGGCCAAGGCCATGGACGAGGCAGCCAAGTCGCTGGCCCAGCAAGTCTCAATTAAGGGCTTCCGCAAGGGCAAGGTGCCAAAGCAGGTCCTGTTGGCCAACATTGGTGGCCCCGCTGTCCTGCGCGCCGAAGCGCTGCGCGAGTCGATTCCGAACTTCTACGCCCTGGCCGTCTCCGAGACGCTGATCGACCCCATCAACCAGCCCGAGATCAACATCGTGTCGGGTGAGGAAGAGGGCACCCTGGTGTTCGAGGCCGACGTTGAAGTTCGCCCCACCGTTGCCTTGACCGGCCACCATGGCTTGCAGGTCACGGTGCCGTCGCCGTTCGTCACTGACGACGAACTCGAGGCGCAGATTGACCGTTTCCGCGACACTGATGCCATGCTGAACGACGTTGACCGCCCCATCGTGACCGGCGACCTCGTCGTGATGGACATCAAGGTTGAGCAGCCCGACTCCGAGGCGGAGCCCTTCGAGACCAGTGACTTCATGTACACCGTTGGTTCCAACGCCATCGCTCCCGAAGTCGACGGTCTGATCGTGGGCCTTCGTGCCGGCGAGGTGCTGACCGTTGACTCGAACCCCACCGTGGGCATGAAGGCCGTCTACACGATGACCCTCAAGCAGGTGAAGGAGCGCGTGTTGCCCGAGCTCACCGACGAGTGGGTTGAGGAAAACACCGAGTGGACCACCGTCCAGGAAATGCGCGACCAGGTCATGGAGCAGATGGGCAAGATGAAGGTCGCCCAGGCCCAGATGAGCCAGCGCGACGCTGCCCTGACCGCCCTCGCCAACCTGATTGCCGAGACCGACATCCCCGAGATCTTGATTGACGCCGAGGCGAACGAGCGCCTACACAACCTGGGCCACCGCCTGTCCCAGCAGAACATGACCCTCGAAGCTTTCCTGCAGGCAACCCAGCAGGGTCCCGAGGACCTGCTGGCCTCGCTCAAGAACGAGTCGGCCATGGCCGTCCGCGTTGACTTGGCGCTGCGCGCCCTCGCGAAGGCTGAAGGCCTCGAGCCCAGCGACGCCGAGGTTGACGAAGAGCTCGAAACCACCGCCGTTGAAATGGGCGCCAAGGCCACCGTCTTGAAGGAGAACCTCATCAAGAACGGCCGTATCGTTTCGTTCATTGGCGAAGTGGCCAAGATGAAGGCCAACAAGTGGCTCACCGAAAACGTTGTCTACGTTGACCCACTGGGCAACGTGATTGACCGCGAGCTGCTCAGCGTTGACCTGTCGGCTGACCTCGACGCGTAAGGTACAGACATGAACGATTTTTACCGCGCTCAGAACTACTTGGTCCCCACCGTTGTTGAGAACTCCTCACGTGGCGAGCGGGCCTACGACCTCTACAGCCGACTGCTGCGCGAGCGCATCATCTTCCTCGGCACGCCGATTGACGACACCATCGCCAACCTGATTTGTGCGCAGATGTTGTTCCTCGAGTCGGAAGACCCCGACAAGGACATCAACCTCTACATCAACTCGCCCGGTGGTGACATCACCGGCCTGCTGGCGATCTACGACACGATGAAGTACATCAAGCCCGACGTCTCGACGTTCTGCTTCGGTCAGGCGGCCTCGGCCGCGGCCGTGCTGCTCGGCGCCGGTACGCCCGGCAAGCGCTTCGCGCTGCCGCACGCTCGCGTGCTGCTGCACCAGCCGTGGGGTGGCGTGGGCGGTCAGGCCTCCGACATCGAAATTCAGGCACGCGAGATGATGCGCACCAAGGACATGCTCAACGCGCTCCTCGCGGCGGACACCGGTCAGTCGGTGGAGAAGATCACCAAGGACACGGACCGCGACTACATCATTAGCGCCGAAGAAGCTGTGGCCTACGGCCTGATTGACGAAGTCATCACCGCACGCCCGTAGGTGCCCTTTTTTTGACCGCTGAACTCCTAGGATGGAGGCAGGGGTCGGAGGTACGCCATGGCAAAATTTGGTGAGGGTAACGACCTTATTAAGTGCAGTTTCTGCGCAAAGGGTCAAAAGCAGGTCAAGAAACTGATCGCGGGACCCAACGTCTATATCTGCGACGAGTGCATTGACCTGTGCAATGACATCATTGCCGACGAGTTCGGGGACCGCCCCGAGTTTGTCCTCGACGATCTTCCGACGCCTCGCGACATTTCGTCGTTCCTGGATGACTTCGTCATTGGTCAAGAAGACGCCAAGAAAATCCTCGCGGTCGCGGTCTACAACCACTACAAACGAATCCAGGCTTCGCCGCTCCACGAGAACGACGTCGAGGTGGGCAAGTCCAACGTCTTGATGCTCGGGCCGACCGGCTGTGGCAAGACCTTCCTCGCTCAGACGCTGGCGCGCATGCTCAACGTGCCCTTCGCCATTGCCGACGCTACGGCCCTGACCGAAGCCGGGTACGTCGGCGAGGACGTTGAGAACATTCTTCTCAAGTTGCTGTCGGCCGCTGATTACGACGTGAAGCGCGCCGAGCGCGGCATCATCTACATCGACGAGATCGACAAGATTGCTCGCAAGGCCGAGAACCCTTCGATTACCCGTGACGTGTCGGGTGAAGGTGTGCAGCAGGCGCTGCTCAAAATTCTCGAGGGGACCGTGGCCTCGGTGCCCCCACAGGGTGGCCGCAAGCACCCTCACCAAGAATTCATCACGATTGACACCGCCAACATCCTGTTCATTTGTGGCGGTGCGTTTGCTGGTCTCGAAGGCATTATCGAACGTCGACTTGGTAAGAGCTCGATGGGCTTCAACCAGCCCGTCGCGACGAAGCGACAGGGTGACGCCGAACTCTTCCGCCACGTGCTGCCCGAGGACCTGGTGAAGTTCGGTCTTATCCCTGAGTTCATCGGACGCCTGCCCATTGTGGGCGCGGTCCAGCAGCTTGACCGTGACATGTTGATCAACGTGCTGACCGAGCCCAAGAACTCGCTGGTCAAGCAGTTCACGCAGGTTCTGGCCCTCGATGGCGTCGAACTGGTCATTGAACGTGAGGCCCTCGAAGTCATTGCCGACCTGGCCGTGGAGCGCCAGACCGGTGCGCGCGGCTTGCGTTCGATTCTCGAAAACGTGCTGTTGGAACCCATGTTTGACGTGCCTGGCCGCAGCGACGTCGCGCGCGTCATCATCACCGCTGACGCGGTGCGTGGTACTGCTGCGCCGGTGTACGAAGTGCGTAAGGCCACCCGCGCACGCCGCGCTTCGTAGTGACGCGCCCGCGCAACTACGAATCGGCCCTGGCGTGGCTCGAGTCGCACGTTGACTTCGAACGGGTCGCCCCAAATCGAGCGGCGCTGCCGAGTCTCGACCAGGTGCACGCGACCCTCGCGGCTATTGCTGACCCGCACCGTGACTATCCCTGCGTGCACCTCACGGGCACCAACGGCAAGGGGACGACCACCACGCTGGTGAGTGCGCTGCTGGCCAGTACGGGTCTGCGGGTGGGGACCTTCACCAGCCCCGACCTCCACGCCATCAACGAACGCATCGCCATCAACGGTGAGCCCATTGCCGATGACGACTTCATCGAGCTCCTGGCGCGCCTCTACGACGTCGAGCAGGTGACGGGGATTGCCCTCACCCGATTCGAACTTCTGACGGTGGCGGCTTTCTTGCACTTCTCCGACGAGGGCGTCGACGTTGCGGTAATCGAAGTGGGGCTCGGCGGCACTTGGGACTCCACCAACGTCATTGACGGCGACGTCACGGTGTTGACCAATGTCGACCTCGATCACACCGCCGTCCTCGGTCCAACGGTGAGCGATATTGCTCGTGACAAGGTGGGCATTTTCCGCACTGACGCCATTGCCATTGTGGGCACCACGAATGCCGTGGTTGTCGACATCGCCCGCACTCGCGCCAGCGCCATTGGTGCGGCACTGTGGTGCGCCAGCGACCATTTCGAACTGCTGGAAAACGAACTCGCCGTCGGTGGGCGCATGGTGTCGATCCGGACGCCGTACGCAACCTACGAGGACGTGCTGCTCTCGCTGCACGGCATCCACCAAGGCGTCAACGCCGCCACCGCACTGGTCGCGGCAGAGGCATTCCTCGGCCGCGAGCTCGGTGACGAGATTGTGCGCTCGACCTTCGGCGCGGCGCGCATGCCGGGGCGACTGGAGCTGATTTCGCGACGTCCGATGATTGTCGTTGACGGTGCCCATAACCCCGCCGGGGTCCAGGCTCTCTGCGCGACGCTCGATGGTGCCTTCCACGTCACCGGCGACCGTCGATGTGTGCTGGGCATGCTCAAGGGCCGCGAGGTTCGCGACATGGTCGAGCCACTCGTGGCCCTCGGCTTTCGCGAATTCCACTGCTGCGCACCTGATTCACCACGGGCCATGTCCGTGACCGAAGTCGCAGCGGCAGTGCGCGACGCCGGTGGGGAAGCGCTGGAGCACCCGTCGGTGAAGGCGGCGTTGGCCTACGCGCGTGAACGCTCGGGTGACGACGATCTCATCATGGCCTGTGGCAGTTTGTACCTGGTGGCGGAAGTTCGCGGCGAGGTGTTGTCCATTGACTCCCGCCACACCCCACACCCTTAACTAGACTGATGACCATGAACAGAACACTGGTCCTCCTGAAGCCTGACGCCGTTGCCCGTGGACTGGTGGGTGAAATCATCTCCCGTTTCGAGCGTCGTCAGCTCTCGCTGGTGGCCGCTGAACTGCGCCTCCTAGACCGCGCCACGGCCGAAATTCACTACGGCGAGCACGTGGGCAAGCCCTTCTACGAGCCGACTATTGCCTTCATGACCGGCGGCCCGCTGATGGCCATGGTGCTTGAGGGCCCCGAAAATACGTGGGAAATCGTCCGGGCCATGATGGGACCGACCAACTCGGCCGTTGCCGCCCCGGGCACCATTCGCGGGGACCTCGCGACGTTGATGAACCGGAACTTGATTCACGGTTCGGACTCCGCCGAGTCGGCGGCGCGCGAAATCGCCCTCTTCTTTCCCACCCTGGCCTAGCCCCTTTGGCCGTGGGGCCACTTCTGGTTTACCCTTGTAAGGTGGCCGTGGGTTGTCGGCCCCCTCGCTAAAGGTTCTTCATGGTTGAAAAAAATCGTTTCTCACTCCTCGGTCGCGACATGGCGGTCGACCTTGGTACCGCCAACACCCTTGTTTATGTCAGCGGCCGCGGCATCATTTTGAACGAGCCCTCCGTGGTCGCCGTCGACATGAAGGACGGCAAGCCCCTCGCGGTTGGTGCCGCTGCCAAGTTGATGATTGGTCGCACCCCGAGCAACATTCAGGCCATTCGACCACTCAAGGACGGCGTCATCGCCGACTTCGAAATCTGCGAAAAGATGTTGCGCTACTTCATTCACCGCGTGCACCAGCGTCGCTTCGCCAAGCCCCGCATGATCATCTGCGTACCATCGGGCATCACCGGTGTGGAGCAACGCGCTGTTGTTGAGGCCGCGATGTTCGCCGGTGCCCGCAAGGCTCACATCATTGAAGAGCCCATGGCCGCGGCCATTGGCGCTGGTCTGCCCATCATGGAGCCCACGGGCAACATGGTCGTCGACATCGGTGGTGGCACCACCGAAGTCGCCGTCATCTCGATGGGTGGCATCGTCACCAGTCAGTCGATTCGCGTCGGTGGCGACGAAATCGACCAGGCCATCATCGCCTTCGTTAAGAAGGAATTCCAGCTGGCGCTCGGTGAGCGCAGTGCGGAAGAGATCAAGATCCACATGGGATCGGCCTACCCGCTGCAGGAAGAAGTGCGCGCCCAGATTCGCGGCCGTGACCTCGTCACGGGTCTGCCCAAGACGATCGTCATCTCGACCGAAGAGATTCGTCAGGCCATTGAAGAGCCCGTTCTCGCCATCATTGACGCCGTGAAGTCGACCCTGGACGCGACGCCGCCAGAACTCTCATCGGACCTGATGGAGCAGGGCATTGTGCTCACCGGTGGTGGTGCACTCTTGAAGGGACTGGCCACTCGTCTCCAGATCGAAACCAATATGCCGATTTTCATCGCCGACGACCCGCTCAACTGCGTGGCCCTCGGCAGTGGCATGTGCCTCGAGAACATCGAAGTCTTCGCTCGCATGCTCAAGACTTCGCCGTCGCGCTAACCCGTGGCGATCTCACGCGCCCGCCGGCGGTCGATAACCCTCACGGCACTGGCCGTCCTCGCGGCCTACTCCCTCTACCAAGCTGGTGGTGTGGTGAGCGGCATCAAGGGTGTCACCGGCGGTATTCTCAAGCCCTTTAGCTGGACGGTGAATGAAATCGCCCAGCCGATTGGCCACCTCTTTGCCGGCGTGGTGAACTACTCCGACGTCGTCAGCCAGAACCAGCAGCTGCGCACGGCGCTGGGGCAAGCCACGATGCAGGCTGATCAGAACGCGGCAGCCGCGCAGACGCTCGCGCAGCTCGAAGCGCTCCTGCACCTGCCGTTCGTCGGGACCACGCCAACGCAGGTCGCCCAAGTGGTCAGCGTCTCGCCGACCAACTTTGCGGCCACCATCACCATCTCCAAGGGTGCCGCGAACGGCATCCTGGTGGGCATGCCGGTGGTAGCGAACGGGGGACTGGTCGGCACCGTGATTTCGACGACCAGCTCGGCCGCCACCGTGCGCCTGGTGACTGACCCGAACTCCTCGGTGGCCGTGACCTTCGGAAGCCAGCAGGTGACCGCGCTGCTGGCCGGCCGCGGGGTCAACGAGGGCCTCAGCGTGAGCAATATTCCAGTGACCGACCCGCTGAGCGTGGGTCAGGTGCTTGTGACGAGTGCGCAGTCTGGTGGGATTGTGCCCAGTGGCATCCCCGTCGCCAAGGTCACCTCGCTCTCGGTGACACCGGGCTCGTCGACCTACCAAGCAGTGGTTGCACCGTTGGCCGACCTCGGCCACCTCGCCTTCGTTGATGTCCTGCTGTGGGAGCCGTCGGCGTGAGTCGAGCGCTCGTCGTTCTGGGCGCAACGAGCCTTCTTCTCGTCGCCATTCAACTCAATATCCTGAGCTCGTTTCGCTTGCTGGGGGTTGTTGTCATGCTGGTGTGGCTCTGGCCCTTCTGTGTTGGGCTGGTCGCTCCACCCAGCATTGCCATGACGACCGGTGGTCTCGTTGGTCTCTACATCGACTTGCACGTCACGACACCCTTTGGCCTCGACGTCCTTCTCGGGGTGGCCATTGCCTACCTCGCGAATCGATTGATGCATCACAACGTCATTGAGTTGTCGGGCGGTGCGCCGTGGGTGTTTCCGGCGGTGGGTGCCGCGGTCGGCGTCGGTGCGCCACTGGTCTTTGTTCTTCTGGCCACCATCGTGTTTGACCTCGGCCCCTGGTCCGGATCGGTGCTCGCGTCGATGCTCGTCAACGGCGTCGTCTTCGCGCTGTTGCTGTGGCCGCTGACGCGTGCTCTGGCGGCGCTCACCGGTCACACGGGTAGGGCAGCATGAGTCGCAGTTGGCGGAGTCGCCCAACGGGTTCGTGGTTTTCGCGTCTGTGGCGACCATGGAGTTCGATCAACCCCTTCCGCCGACCTGGTCAGACCATCAACCAAACCAAGACCGTCGGTATTCGAGACCTCGTCGCCTCGCCTGAAGAGGTCGCGGTCAAGCCAGAACGTCGGTGGCGCGCAATCGGCGGCGTCTTCGGGATGCTCCTGATCGTGCTACTCGGTCGCCTCTTCATGCTGCAGGTGCTCGAACATGGCAGTTCGGTGGCCAACGCGAACGGCAATGCCTTGCGCGTCAGTACGATTCCCGCGAACCGCGGCGTGATCTTTGACCGAAGCGGCAACCCCATGGTGACCAATATGGACACCATTCAAATCCAGCTCTCTCAGGTTGAGGCCAACCTGCACCCCGAGGACATCGGCGCCCTCGCCCTGCTGACCCACCAGACCAGCAAGGCCGTGACAAAAGAGGTGATGAATCCTCAATACAACCCGTACCAGCCGGCGCCAATTCTCAGCGGCGCGCCGGCCTCGATGGTCGACTTCATTAGCCAGCACCCGGGGGAGTTCCCCGGCGTCACGGTCGAGCCCATCTCGCAACGTTCCTATCCCTACGGCGGTCTCACCGCTTCCCAGGTCCTTGGGTACGTCGGGCCGGTGACCGGCGCCGAGATTGCGGCGAATCCGGGCGCGGGCTACCAGACCAACTCGGTCATTGGAAAGACGGGGGTCGAGTCCTACTACGAGCAGTTCCTGCGCGGCCGAGACGGCGCGAGCACCCTTGAGGTAAACGCCGCGGGCAACATTCTCGGCACGGTCAAGTCGGTACCGGCCAAGACCGGCGATACGTTGATCTTGAACATTGACGCCCCGTTGCAGCAGGCCGTTGACACGGCACTGGCGCAAGACATCCAACGTGTTCGTAAGACGCGAGACCCGGTCTCCGGAAAGTTCCCGGCCGCTCTCAATGGCGCCGCCATCGTCATGAACGTGCACACCGGGGCCGTACTGGCGCTGTCGTCGTACCCGAGCTACAACGTGAGCTCCTTCGTGAACGGTCTCAGCCAAACCGAGTTCCAGAAGCTCCTCAACGAGGGGGCCTTCACCAACTACCCTCTGCAGGGTCTCTACGTGCCGGGTTCCACCTTCAAGATGATCACGGCCACGACGCAGCTCCAAACGGGCATCATGGGGGCGAACACGCTCGTGAACGACTCGGGTCAGTTCGTGGTTCCAGGCTGTCAGGGCAACGCCGCCGCCCACGGCTGTATCTTCCACGACGACGAAGGCATCGCCGCGGGCCTGATCAGTTTGCCGATGGCGCTGACGGTCTCCTCGGACTACTACTTCTACAACCTCGGCTACCTCTTCTGGTCGCACCAGGCGCAGTACGGCACGACACCCATTCAGAACGTCGCCGCCCAGTACGGCCTGGGCCAGTACACCAACATTGACCTCCCCGAAGAGAGTCAGGGGCGCGTGGACTCACCGACGGTACGCCAGGCGCTGCACGCGGCCGCCCCCAAGGCATTCCCGAACGCCTCGTGGTACACCGGAGACAACGTCGAAATGGCCTTCGGTCAGGGATCGACGGCCGTCACGCCGATTGAGATGGCCGACGCCTACGCCACCTTCGCCAACGGTGGCACCCGCTACCAGCCCGAAGTTGCCGCCGCCGTGGAGGGCCAGAACGGCAAGGTCATTGTTCAGTACGGACCACACGTGCTGGGTCACGTGAATCTGCCGGCCTCTGTTCGCGACCCGATCCTGCAGGGCCTCATTGGCGTGGTCAACAACCCCAAGGGGACCGCCTACTACCCGTTCCACCAGTACGCGACCTTCAACATGAACAGCTTCGTGGTGGCCGGTAAGACCGGTACGGCGTCGAACGCCTACGGCGAGGAGCCGAACTCCTGGTTTGTTTCCTTCGCGCCCGCCAACAGTCCCGAATACATGGTGATGTGCGTCATTGGCCAGGGTGGCTACGGCGCCGACGCTGCCGCCCCCGTGGTGGCCGAAATCTACAACTTCTTGGTCAAACACCCCGCTCCTGCCCTGAATCTCTCGCCCCGTATCGAAATTGCTCACCCGGCGGCCCCCCACCACGCCAAATCCCACAAAACGGCCAAGAACGCGGGCTGAGTCCCTGCAGGCTGTAGCCTTAAGTCTGTTGGGCGCTACCGCGGGAGTTCGCGAGCGCAACGAGAACGCAGTGGGAGTCAGGGGTTGCCCTCGCTCCCAGTCGCACAGAGGACACATCGTGGTACAGAGGACCCCAGGAGTCACCAGCCATCGGTGCCCGACCTCGTCCGCCCAACGGACCCATTTCACTTTTCAGACCACCGCCGCAACGCCGCGAGGTCGTCTTGGGAACGTCACCACAACGGGTGATGTTTCCTGCCAGAACGCAAGGAGCAGTCGTGAGCGACGAAACCACTCAGCCATCAGCACCCACCCCCGGACCACGGATCGGTGACACTCGTCCCGCTCCGCAGGTAGGGGACACCCGACCCGCCCCGAGCGACGCCAGCCCGAAGCCCGCTGGTACCGGCAACGGGAATCGCCGCCGTCGTGGCGGACGTGGTCGTGGCCAGGGCGGCCAAGGACAGGGCAATCAGGGGAGTCAGGGGGGCCAGCAGCGCCAGCCGCGCGCGCCCCGTCCCGAAACGACGCCCGTCGAGGCTTCCGCACCGATTGGTGACAGCGACGGTCGCGCCAAGCGTGGTGGCCGTCGCCGGGGGAGTGACCGCGGGGCTCGTGCCCAGGGCCGCTACCTCATGTGTGTCCACACCACCAAGGACGCAACGCACATCGCCACCCTCGAGGGGCGCACGCTCGTGGAGTACACCGTCGCGAAGAAGGCCGACGAAACCAACCAGATTGACGGCAACATCTACGTGGGCCGTATCCAGAACGTCCTGCCTGGTATGGAGCTGGCCTTCGTTGACATCGGCATTCCGAAGAATGCCGTGCTCTACCGCGCTGACATCACCCCGACCGGTGACGACCTCGAAACCAGCGGCGGCGAGAAGCGCATCGAGCAGATGATTCGCGCCGGCCAGACGGTGATTTGCCAGGTGACGAAGAACGCCATTGGTGCCAAGGGCGCCCGCCTGACGCAGGACGTCTCGCTGCCCGGCCGCTTTGCCGTGCTGGTACCGAACTCGACCACCATTGGTATTTCCAAGCGTTTGCCCGACGGCGAGCGCCGTCGTCTGCGCCGCATCATCGACGAGGTCAAGCCCGAGCGTCACGGCATCATCATTCGCACCGCCGCCGAAGGCGTGTCCGAGGCCGATCTCGCCCGCGACGTGGCCTCGCTCAGCGCAAAGTGGGACGCCATTGAGGCCGAAGTCGCCAAAGCTAGCCACCCGCGCTTGATCTACCGCGACCTCGACCTGGCGGTGCGCGTGCTGCGCGAAGAACTGAACGATGACTTCCGCGGCGTGCTCATTGACGATGCCGAGTTGTTCGACAAGGTGCGCGAGTACGTCATGGCCGTCAACCCCGAGTTGGCTGACCGCATTGAGTTCTACGACCGTTCGGCCGAAGACCTGCCTCTGTTCGAGCGTTATTTCGTGCACGAACAGCTGCACCGGGCCCTCGACCGTAAGGTCTTCCTACCCTCAGGTGGCTCGCTCATTATTGAACGCACCGAGGCCCTGACGGTGATTGACGTCAACACCGGAAAGAACGTTGGTACCACCAACCTGGAAGAGACCGTCTTCCGCAACAACCTGGAAGCGGCCGAAGAGGTGGCTCGCCAGCTGCGTTTGCGCGACATTGGCGGCATCATCGTGATCGACTTCATCGACATGGAGCCCAAGGCGCACCGTGAAGCGGTGGCCTCGGCCCTGCGTCAGGCCCTCAGCCGTGACAAGACGCGCACCCAGGTCTTTGACATTTCTGAGCTCGGACTGGTCGAAATGACCAGAAAGCGCGTCAATGAAGGCCTGCTCGAGTCAGTCTCGAAGGTGTGCGCCGTCTGCGACGGCCGAGGATTTGTCCTCGAAACCGGCCTTAATTGACACCCGACCCGTTCCATCTACTAGGATAGAGACCTTATGTATGCCGTTATTCGTGTAGGTACCTCTCAGGAGCGCGTCACTGAGGGCCAGTTGGTCCGCGTTGACAAGCGCGCTGAAGAGCAGGGAACCGTAATTTCGTTCAAGCCCGTGCTGGTTGTGGACGGCGACGCTGTGCTCGCCGGCCCGGCCCTCGCCGGCGCCACCGTCACCGGCACCATTGTTGGCGCCGAGACCGGACCAAAGATTCGTGGTTTGACCTACAAGGCGAAGGCTATCCAGCGTCGTCGTTGGGGTCACCGTCAGCACTACACCACTGTCCAGATCAACTCAATCTCAAAGTAAGGATTCCTCATGTCAAAGACTAAAGGTGGCGGTTCTACTCGTAACGGTCGCGATTCAAACGCCCAGCGCCTCGGTGTGAAGACGTTTGACGGCACCGCAGTCCAGATTGGCAGCATCATCGTGCGCCAGCGTGGCACCCAGTTCCACCCCGGCCGCAACGTGGGCATCGGTCGCGATGACACGTTGTTCGCCTTGGCACCGGGTAAAGTGAAGTTCGGCTTCCGTGCGGGTCGTCGTTTGGTCGACGTCCTCCAGGACAACTAATTTCGCAGTAAACACTCCTAGAAAACGAAGAAACCCCCGGGATTTCCCGGGGGTTTCTTCGTTAATGCCTTTGGACTACAGCCAACTCTGCACCGGCGAATTGGCGACCGAGTCGGTCTGGGGGCTTTCCATCTGGATGAACCAGCGAGCGAAGTAGACCGGCATATAGACGGGGCCGCGAGTGTAGAGCGTCAACGTTCGGGTTTCGCCCGGGGCGAGCCAGAAGTGCGTGGCGCCCGAGCCCAGCTCCAACTGATTCTGCACGTCACCATAAATACTGATCGTGGGGAAGGTTTCGAGCTCCTGGTTGGTGTTGTTATGCACCGTCACGTTGACGCCGGTGATGGCGGCGCTGGTTTCAAAGACATTGTCGACCGTCACGTTGAACGTGGGGTTTTGGAACGACTGGGCCATGATCAACACGAAGAGGGCGCCAATGGCGGGCAGCAGGTACCGACGCAGGCGGCGCAGGCGTACGAAGGGCGTCTCGGTCCAGGCCGGGACGTTGCTCGTGGCCAGCACCAGTGCTGGAGCGAAAAATTCGGCGTAGTAGTTCTCATATGAGCGGATAGAGAAGAAGAACAAGACCGGAACAGCGAAGACCCACACCCGCTTGAGATACTGCGGGTAGGCGGCGAAGGCCAGAACCACGCCGGCGAAGAACACCACCCCGGCGGCACCCCAGAGGCCGTAGTGCGCGCCCGACACGACGTGGCGAATGACCAGGAAGACAAAGCCGGTGCCGTTGGGGATCAGCGGGGTCGTCAGCGGCAGGAGAATGCCGCTCAACCACTGCCGGGGGCTGTCAATGATGAAGGGCGCGTTAATAGCTGCGAAGGTGCCCGCCGCAATCCCGACGTAGCGAAGGCCGACCCGCCACGGTGCGGTGATGCCACGGGACTGGGCCTCCATGACAATGGCGAGGGCGAGGAAGGGGGCACAGAACCACGGACCCTGCTTGATGGAGCAGGCGGCACCGAGCGCCATGGGGCCAACCCAGCGGCTCCACGTGCTGCCGCGGTCGTCGAGAAAGGTGCGGAGTTTGGCGATGGCGACGAGGAGGAACGGAATAAACAGTGCGTCGGTGACGGCCTCGGTGTTGTAGTTGAAGAAGACGGGCGCCAAGAGGAGCAGCGGCACGAGCGGGCGCACGCTGCGGGGCAGGACGCGAATCAGCATGATGCCGGTAAGGACCCACATAACCATGCAGAGTTCGGCGGTGGGGAGGTGGTGCACCCCCAGTCCCTGCACGACGGACTGGAGCCAGAGCGAGCCGGCGGGGTAGGAAAAGCGGAAAATCTGGGCAAAGTGGGTGGTGTCGGTGACACCACCGAGCGGAAAGGTGCTGAGCGACGGGCTCATTGAGGCCAGGTACGGGTTGTGGCCGTGGAGCAGCAGGTTGGTGGCGTAGTCGTTGAAGGCGCCTTCGTCGCTGGCGTAGTAGCTACCGGTGGTCAAGACGACCTGCTCAAAGAGGGCCACCGCGCCGAGGGCCGCCGCCATGGTCAGACGGGTAAACCACTCATACGCACGGCCCTGGCAGATCCACGCAGCCGGCATCGCCACGAGGCAGAGCAGCACAATCACTGGTGTCTGGATATCGAGGTAGCCGAGCTGGGCGCTATAGGACTGAATGGTGATGGTGGCGAACAGGAGGGTGAACCAACCAAAGGTCCACAGGGCACGGTCAACGGTGCTGCCTCCGAGCAGGGCCTCGGCGTCAAACGAGGCGGTGTCGCGGTGTTTCACAAGGGCTCCATGGTGAGTCGTGCGCACGGGCGCGGATAGTTCAGTCTAGGTTTTCGTAGCGTTGGCGTCGTGTTATTCCTGATAGGGGCAGGTGTCAACGAAGACGGGTTAAAGCACTACCCCCTCTCGGAAACCCGAGAGGGGGTAGGAACAGCTGCAGAAAACTGCTTAGCCCTTGACGGCCTTCTTGAAGGTCGTACCGATCGAAACCTTGGGAGCCTTCGAAGCGGCAACCTGGATTGCCTCGCCGGTCTGTGGGTTGCGGGCGGTGCGAGCCTTGCGGTCGACACGCTCGAAGGAGAGGAAGCCTGAAAGAACGATCTTCTCACCCTTCGCCACGTTCGAAACAACAACGTCCTCGAACGCACGCAGAACGTCCGTTACTACTGACTTCGAAAGTTCACTTTCGGAAGCAATTGCATCTACCAACTCGGCCTTGTTCACCGGTCGACTCCTTACTCTTCATTGAAACGGACTGGGAGGTTTCCCAATAACCGGTGCCCATCTTTGCCCAGAAGTGGCTGAATTATTGGCATTTCGGGCCTGTTTTTTGACTGATTTTGGAAAATGTCAGCATTTTCCCTGATAAACAGCGGTTAAGGGGGTGGTGTCCACCGAAAATCTCCCATTCCTGCCTACATTGGAGGCATGAATTCCTTTGATCGCCAGCACTTGACCGCCCTGCTCGCCCGTGAGCGCGCCGCCTACATCGCAGCAAATCCCCGCTCCCAGGCCCTCCACGAGGCCGCTGACCACCTCTTTGCCCGCGTGCCCATGACCTGGATGAACAAGTGGGCCGGCGGCTTCCCTCTGGGCTTCGCCGAAGCCCACGGCGCTGAGATTACCGACCTCGACGGCCACACCCTGGTGGACTTCGCCCTGGGTGACACGGGCGCGATGGCCGGCCACTCGCCCGAGCCGCTCGCTCGAGCCATGGCCGAGCGCATTGGTCGCGCCGGCGGCGTCACCACGATGCTGCCCACCGCCGACGCCGAGTGGGTGGCCGCGGAGATGGCCCGTCGGTTTGGTCTGCCCCAGTGGTCCTTCACGCTGTCGGCCACGGACGCCAACCGGTGGCTGTTGCGCCTGGTTCGTCTGGTGACGGGGCGTCCGAAGATTCTCGTCTTCTCGTATTCGTACCATGGCTCCGTCGATGAAACCTTCGTGGTGCTGGACGAGCACGGACAGCCCGCGCTGCGTCCTGGTGGCGTCGCACCGGCCTACGACCCAACCCAGACCACTCGTGTAGTCGAGTTCAACGACCTTGAAAGTCTGGCCCACGAGCTGGCCCACGGCGACGTCGCGGCCGTCTTGACTGAGCCGGCGCTCACCAACATTGGCATCGTCTTGCCCGAACCGGGATTCCTCGAGGGTGTGCGTAATCTCTGCACCCAAACGGGCACTCTGCTTATTCTCGACGAAACGCACACGTTCTCGGCAGGACCCGGCGGCGCCACCCAGCGCTTCAATCTGCAACCCGACGCCGTCACGATTGGCAAGTCCCTTGGCGGCGGCGTCCCCTGCGGCGCCTACGGACTGAGCCAGGAGCTGGCCGATCGGGTCAAGGCCGCGGTCTCCTCTGGCGCCGACATTGTCGACGTCGGTGGCGTCGGCGGCACGTTGGCGGGTAACGCCATGAGCCTCGCGGCGATGCGGGCCGTGTTGGGCGAGGTCCTCACCGATGACGTCTTTGGGCCCATGGAAGAACTGGCGACGGCCTTCGCCGAAAGCCTGCGCGCCACGATTGCCCGCCACGACCTTCCGTGGTCGGTGAGCCAACTGGGCGCACGATGCGAGTACCGCTTCGCGTCACCGGCCCCGACAAGCGGCGGTGCCTCGGTGCGCAGTGCCGACGCCGAACTCGAGGACTACCTCCACCTCTACGGCATTAACCGTGGTGTCTTGATCACCCCGTTTCACAACATGGCCTTGATGTGCCCCGCGACCACGATGGCGCACGTCACGCAGCACCAGGTCATGTTTGACGCGGCGGTGGACGAACTTATGGGTGCCTAAGGGGAGTTCCCTAGACTGGGACTATGTCCTCCTTCGTTGATTCGGCCCAATTGCACGCCAAGGCGGGAGATGGTGGCGCCGGATGCGTCTCCTTCCGTCGCGAGGCCCACGTCGCCAAGGGTGGCCCCGATGGTGGCGACGGCGGTCGCGGGGGCTCCGTCTGGGTCGTCGCTGACCTGAATCAGGCCTCACTACTGGGCTTTCGCGACCACCCGTTCCGTCGTGCCACTGACGGGGAAAACGGCACCTCGAAGCGCCAACACGGCAAGGGCGGCCAGGACATCGTTGTGACCGTGCCCGTGGGCACGATGATCTTCTCCCAAGAGGGTGAGCTCCTCGTCGACCTCGCCGGTCCCGGTGACCGCTGGTGCGCCGCCGAAGGTGGTCTCGGGGGTCAGGGCAACAACCGCTTCTTGTCCAACAACCGCCGCGCCCCAGCCTTCGCCGAGCAGGGTGAGTTTGGCGAAGAGCGTTGGTACAACATGGAGCTCAAGCTCCAGGCGGACGTGGCCCTGATTGGATTCCCCAACGTGGGCAAGTCCACCCTGATTTCCCGTCTCTCGGCCGCGCGCCCCAAGATCGCCAACTACCCCTTCACCACGCTGGTGCCGAACCTCGGTGTCGTCCGTGTAGGTGCCCGTTCCGGTCGCCCCGGCGACGCCACGGAGTACGTCATGGCCGACATTCCCGGTTTGATTGAGGGGGCCGCCGAGGGCCGTGGCCTGGGACATGACTTCCTGCGCCACGTGGAGCGCGCCCGCGTGCTCTGCGTCATGCTGGACCTGTCGGACGTCGCTCCAGTTCCGCCGGCCGAACAGCTCGAAATTCTCCTGCGCGAGCTCGGTGACTATCAGGCCGACTTGCTCGATCGCCCCCGCTACATCGTCTGCTCGAAGGGCGACGTCGCCCACTACGAGACGGCGGGGTACCCCGTGATTTCCGCTGTCTCGAACGAGGGTATTGACGACCTCAGCAACCGCTTGGCGCAATTGGTCGTGCAGGCACGTAAGGACGAGGAAGAAAACCTGCAGCACACGGTGGTTGTGCACCGGCCGCTCCCTGACGAGATTCAGGTTGAGAAGGTGGGGGAGCGCTCGTGGGAAGTCACCGGACGCCCCGCCCTGCGCGCCGTGCGCTTCCAGGACCTCACCAACGACGAAGCTCTCGCCGAAATTGTCAAGCGACTCAAAGCCCTTGGCGTTGACCGCATGCTGAACCGCGCGGGCGTCAATGACGGTGACGTGGTGACCATTGGCACCTTGTCGTTCGAGTGGTGGCGCGACGCCGGCGGGGCCGGACTCGACCGAGGTGAACACCACCGTGCCACCCGTCGCGAACGACTTCGCCGTTCCGGACGTCTCACCCTCGACGGTGATGACGATGAGGATGATGAGTAAGACAGTCGTTGTCAAGATCGGCTCGTCGTCGGTGACGGGGCCGGAGGGGGGCGTCGACCACCAGGTGCTGGCGACCGTCGCGGCCGACGCCGCCGCCTTGCGCGCCAAGGGCTGGACCGTTGTCGTCGTCACCTCTGGCGCCATTACTGCGGGCTGGGCCGAAGTCGGCGCCGGTCAGCGCCGCCCCAGCGACTCCACGGTGTTGCAAGCCGTGTCGGCTGTCGGGCAGCCGCTGCTGATGGACGCTTGGCGCGCAGCATTTCTGGCGCACAATCTCCACGTCGGTCAGGTGTTGCTGGCCCCACTCGACTTTTCGCACCGCGGACAGTACCTGCACGCGCGACGGACGCTCGACGCTCTCGCGACCCTCGGTGTCGTGGCCATCGTGAATGAAAACGACGCCGTGGCCGACGAAGAAATTCGCTTCGGCGACAATGACCGCCTGGCGGCACTCGTGGCGAACTTGATCGCCGCCAGCCACCTGGTCTTGTTGACCGACACCCCCGGGCTCCTCACGGCCGACCCGCGCCGTGACCCCAACGCCACACTGATTGAAGAAGTGACTGCCATCGACGCCACGCTCATCGCCGCCGCGGGAGCGAGCTCCTCTGGTGTTGGTTCGGGAGGCATGGCCTCCAAGCTGGCCGCCGCCGGTATGGCGACGTGGTCGGGGGTGACCACGGTGATCGCCGCCGCCCGCGAGGATCGCCCGTTGGAACGTGCCCTTAACGAGACGGAAGTCTTTGGCACAACGTTCCTGCCCCGTGACGCCCGTCTCTCGGCACGCAAGGCCTGGATCGCCTTCGCCGTTGCGAGTGCCGGCCAGTTGGTCGTCAACGACGGCGCGGTCGATGCCCTCCAGCGTGATGGGCGCAGTCTGCTGCGGGTTGGGGTGACCGAACACCGCGGATCCTTCGTGGACGGTGACGCCGTCGACATTGTTACCGCCACCGGCGCCGTCATTGGTAAGGGCCTCGTTCGCCTCAGCGCGAGCGAGTGGGAGAGTGGCGACGACGTGGCCATTCACCGCGACGATCTCGTCCTGCTGTAGGTGCTTTTGGGCCAGATTGTGGCCGTAATGACTTGACGGGTGGTACCGCCGTGACTATCGTGAAAGCGGTTACATGCACAGCGGGCATCTAGTTCCTTGGGGGGAAACGATGGCGGCGGGTGGCGGCAAACGCCAGACCCCGACAGCCGTTTCGTTGGTTTCGCTCTAGGGGAGTGGTGGCTTGGCGTGCAGTGCCCTCGGTTTGAGGGTGCACCACTTCACTCCGTCTCAGAAAGCGAAACCATGTCTCCAGCGACCAACGCCACTCCTCGTTCATTTCCTGAGGGCTTCCTCTGGGGCACGGCCACCGCGTCGTACCAAATTGAGGGTGCCGCCTTCGAAGACGGACGCATTCCGTCGATCTGGGACACCTTCAGCCGCACGCCCGGCAAGGTGCTGAACGGTGACACCGGCGACATCGCCTGCGACCACTACCACCGCGTTGACGCTGACCTGGACCTGCTCGCTGAGCTGGGAGTCGAGGCCTACCGTTTCTCAATTGCCTGGCCCCGCGTCATCACCGCTGACGGCGCCGTCAACGACAAGGGCGTCGCCTTCTACAAGAACCTCGTCGCTGGCCTCAAGGCGCGCAACATTAAGCCCGTGGTGACGCTGTACCACTGGGACCTGCCGCAGCACCTCGAAGACAACGGCGGCTGGGTCGTGCGTTCCACCGTGGACGCCTTCGAGGCGTATGTCAAGGTAGTCGTCGACGCCCTGGGCGCCGACGTGTACCAGTGGATCACGCTGAACGAGCCGTGGTGCGCCACCTGGCTCGGCTACGCCATTGGCGTCCACGCCCCCGGTCTGACCGACCTCGGCAAGGCCGTTGCGGCGCACCACCACATGATGCTCGGCCACGGTCGCGCCGTGAACGCCATCAAGGCCGTGGTGCCGGACGCGCAGGTTGGTATCACCTTGAACCTGGCCGCCCTTCGCCCCATGAGCGACAACGAAGAAGACATGGCGGCCTACCGTCGTTTCGACGGCAACCAGAACCGCATCTACCTCGACCCCCTCTTCAAGGGTTCGTACCCCCAGGACATGCTGGACCACTACGCCCCGCAAAGCCCCGGCTTCTCGGTGATCCAGGACGGCGACCTCGAGGTCATCGCGGCCCCCTGTGACTTCCTCGGCATCAACTTCTACTCACCCGGCATGATCGGCGGCAAGGGTCGCGAGGACGTTGCTCGCTCGATGGGCTACAACATCTTCCCTGGCGAGCCCAACCCCTTCGGCGACGACATGGGCGGCATTGGTCCATCGAACCCGCGCCACAAGACGACGGCCATGGGCTGGGAGATTGACGCCCGCGGACTGAACGAACTCCTGACGCGCGTGTCCAACGAGTACACCAAGCTGCCGATTGTTATTACTGAAAACGGCATGGCCTGCCACGACTACGTCAACCAGCTGGGTCAGGTGCACGACGCCGACCGCATCGAGTACATCAACCAGCACCTGTCGGCCTGCCTCGACGCCCTCGACGCGGGCGTCAACCTGGCGGGCTACTTCGTGTGGAGCTTCATGGACAACTACGAGTGGGCCCTCGGCTACGGCCGTCGCTTCGGTGTGACCTGGGTCGACTTCGACACCCAGCGCCGCATCCCCAAGGACAGCTTCTACTGGTACCAGAACGTGATTCGCACCAACGAGGTGCCCTACCTCACGCCCGACCAGCAGCACTAGGAATACCACCTCCGCACAACGCCCGCACGCCTTAGCGTGCGGGCGTTGTGCTGTCGGAAACCAATTACTCTTTAGTGATGCTTCAGGTACACGAACAGGGTCAGCGCGTCAAGGCGGCCGCACGGGCCATTGCCGAGGCGTCGAATGATGTCCGCGTGGCCGTCCTTCGTGATGTGGCCGCCGCGCTGCGTGACAGCACCGATCGTCTCCTGGCAGCTAACGCCGAGGACCTCGCCCGCTACGTCGACCAGGGAGCTGGACGCGACCGGTTGCTACTGACGCCCGAGCGCATTGCGTCGATGGCCCACGCACTCGAGGTCATCGCCGACCAGCCCGACCCCCTCTTTGAGGTCACGCACCACGACGTTCGCCCCAACGGGCTCGTCGTCGAAAAGATCCGTGTGCCACTCGGGGTCATTGGCGTGGTGTACGAAAACCGACCAAATGTCACGAGCGACGTGGCCGGTCTCTGCGTTCGCTCGGGCAACGCTGCGTTTCTCCGTGGTTCGTCTTCGGCTGCCGCGTCGAACACGGTGATCGAGTCGCTTTGGCACGACGCGTTGATTGCCAACGGTCTCCCCGCTGACATCGTCACCCTGGTGCAGGACACCTCACACGACGCCGTAGTGACTTTCATGCAGCTGACCGATGTGCTCGACTGTCTGATTCCCCGAGGTGGCCCCAGTTTGATTGCCGCGATGCGCGAGCACGCTCGTGTCCCCTTCGTTCTTGACGGTGACGGCAACTGCCACGTCTACGTCGACGCCGAGGCCGACATCGACATGGCCGTCGCCATTGTGGCGAACGCCAAGACCTCGCGACCGGGAGTGTGTAACGCGGCCGAAACCGTCTTGGTGCACGAAGCCGTCGCCCCGGCCTTTTTCGCCGCAGCGGACACCGCTCTGGTGGCGGTCGAAGTGCGTGGCGACGAGACAGTCTGCGAGCTGTTGCCCCGAGCGGTACCCGCGACGGAGGAAGACTTCGAACGGGAATTTTTGGACTTGGTCCTGGCCGCCAAGGTTGTTTCGTCGCTCGATGCCGCGATTGATCATGTCGCCACCTACGGCACTGGTCACTCGGAAGCAATCGTGACGAGGAACCCGGCCACCGCGGAGGCCTGGATTCGTCGTGTTGATGCGGCCGCGGTGCTGGTGAACGCCTCCACTCGTTTCATTGACGGTGGGGAGCTGGGCCTCGGCGGCGAGGTGGGCATCTCGACACAGAAGCTCCACGCCCGTGGTCCGATGGGCCTGAAGGAACTGACGTGTCTCAAGTGGACCGTTCGTGGTGAAGGGCAGGTGCGATGAGTCTCGATCCCCGTGAAGAGTTGGCCCGGCGTCTCGGGCTCGCGGCGGCGCCGCAGCCCCGCTTCGACTCGCCAGCCCAGATCACTGAGTTGCTGGCGGCCCACGACTACTTGAGCAGTGCGGACAGTGCCGCGGTGACGTTCCTCGCCGATCGTTTGGCCAAGCCCCTTTTGATCGAGGGTCCGGCCGGCACCGGCAAGACCGCCTTGGCGAAGGCGGTAGCCGAGGCGACCGGGGCTCGGTTGATTCGTCTGCAGTGCTACGAAGGACTGGACGAAGCCAAGGCCCTCTACGAGTGGAACTACCGCAAGCAGTTGCTGCGTATTCAGGCCAGTGGCGGTGACAATGGCGCGTCGTGGCACGAACTGGAATCAGACATTTTCGCCGAGGAGTTCCTGCTGACCCGACCACTGCTGGAGGCCATTCGCTCCAGGGAGCCGGTGGTGTTGTTAATTGACGAGATCGACCGCGTCGAGCTCGAAACGGAAGCCCTCCTGTTGGAAATTCTCTCGGAGTACCAGGTGTCGATTCCGGAGCTGGGCACCGTCAAGGCCACCCAGATCCCCATGGTCTTTCTCACCTCGAACAACACGCGCGAACTCTCCGAAGCACTCAAGCGTCGCTGCCTCTACCTGTTCCTCGATTACCCCGATGTCCAACGTGAGCGTGACATCATCGTGTCGCGCGTGCCCGGCATTTCGGCGGTGCTGGCCGAGCACGTCGCTCGCGTGGTGGCCTCGCTGCGTCAGATGGACCTCAAGAAGGCGCCCTCGGTCTCTGAGACGCTTGACTGGGCGCGCACCCTCGTGCTCCTGGGCCGGAGTGAACTCGACGACGATTTCGTGCGCGACTCGTTGCACCTGCTCTTGAAGTACCAGGGCGACCTCGAAAAGGCGCGACGCGAACTAGACCGATCGAACGGTGCTTGACCTTCTCAGTGGGTTCGTCACCGAGCTGCGCACCGCGGGGCTCCCGGTTTCGGTGGGGGAGCATGTCGACGCGGCGCGTGCGGTCGGCACGATTGACCTAAGCGACCGCGAACTCCTGCGGGCCTCGCTGGCTGCCTCGTTGGTGAAGCGGGCGGACTACCAGGAGACATTTGAGCGAACCTTCGCTCTGTACTTTGGCGACCGGCACCTTAACGAGGCGACCATCGCCGCACTGGTCGCCGATAATCCTGAGTTGGCGACGACGCCGACCGACAACACACCGGCTCGCCCCACGCCGTCGGGGAGCGAAGTCGCCGAGCAACTTCTCGAGGCCCTCCTAGCCGACAACAAGCGCTCACTGGCCGAGATGGCGGCGTTGGCCGTTGACCGCTACGCGGGCATCGAAGCGGGACGCCCCGTCGGCGCCTCGTACTACCTCTATCGAACGATGCGGCAGCTCAATCTCGAGCAGATTGAGGAGACCCTCGCCGAGCGATCGTTTGACCCCAGCGTCCCCTTTGGGGAGCGATTAGCCAAGGAGAGTGCTGCGGCCAAGATCGACGACTTCAAGCAGATGCTCGAAGAGGACATCATCGAACGCCTCGTCGACGACCGCGGGGTGGAAGCGATGGCCGAAGCAACGCGTAAGCGCCTGCTCGAGGATATTGACGTCATGCAGGCCAATCGTGACGAACTTGTGGCGCTGGAAAAGGCTCTCGTGCCACTGGGGCGTAAGTTAGCGGCACGACTCGCACAAAAGCGCCGCCGCCGACGTCGGGGTGTGGTTGATATTCGTCGAACAATTCGCGAGTCGCTCTCCACCGGTGGGGTGCCACTCGACATACGCTTTCGCCCACCGCACCCGAGCAAGCCCGAGATTGTCGTACTGGCGGACATGTCGGGGTCCGTGGCCTCGTTTGCGCGGTTTACGTTGTTGCTAGTCCACGCACTCAGTGGTGAGTTTTCCAAAGTACGCAGCTTCGTCTTCGTTGACGGTGTCGATGAGGTGACCGCGCTGTTCGAGGAATGCACCGATCCTGCCGAAGCCGCCGACCGTATTGCTGCGGAAGCGAACATGGTTGCCGATGACGGTCACTCCAACTACGGCCAGGTCTTTAGCTCGTTTGTCGCGGCACACCTCTCGTCTCTGAACCCTCGATCAACGGTCTTGATTCTCGGTGACGCCCGCAGCAACTATCACCCCGCTCGGGTGGACGCGTTGGCGGCCATTCGTCGGCGCGTAAAGAAGATGTACTGGCTCAACCCCGAGCCCCAGTCCTACTGGTTCAGCGGGGACTCGGTGCTCGGCGAGTACGCCCCGTACTGTGAAGAAGTGGTGGAGTGCCGGACCCTCCGGCAGCTCGAAGCATTCGTGATGGGATTGCCGTAAATGTCTATTGAACCTCCCGCTGGCTTTCGCTCGAGTGGCACCGCCCCGGCGGGCACCCGACTGGTGCTCATTCGCCACGGTGAAGCGCACTGCAACGTGCAGGGGCGCGTGGGCGGCGCGGTGGGCTGCACCGGTTTGACCGAACGCGGTCGCGCCCAGGCCGCGGCGTTGCGCGATCGGCTCGAGCGCACTCGCGAGTTCGATGGGGCGCAGGCGCTGTACTCGTCAACATTGCCGCGGGCCATCGAAACCCTCGACATCCTGCTGCCGGGGTTGCCCGCACTCACCCCAGAGGCTGATTGCTCGCTGTGTGAAATGCACCCCGGTGCGGCCGACGGCCTGACCTGGGACGAGATGATTGGAACCTACGGACCGGTGGACTGGGACGTCGACCCCGAGCAGCCACTGTCGCCGGGTGGTGAGTCCTGGGTCTCGATGTATGACCGCGTTGTTGCGGCGCTTACGGCCGTAGCCGGGCGCCACCCGGGTCAATTAGTGGTCGTGGCGACCCACGGGGGCGTCATTGAGCAGGCGATGAAGTGGGTGCAAGGAAGCGCACCGGCAACGAGATTGCAGTTGCGCACGGAACACTGCTCGATGACGGAACTAGAGATCGAGAACGGGGTCCCGCGACTCCTGCGCTACAACGACCGCGCACCGTTCGTCGCGCGCTGAAGGAACTCCGCCACACGGAAGGCCATGTCGAGACCCTGAGTTGCGTTGAGACGAGGGTCGCAGATTGAGGTGTAGTTGGTGTCGAGGTCGCTCTCGCTCACGGCGGCACCACCACCGAGGCATTCGGTGACGTCATCACCGGTGAGCTCAACGTGCAGGCCACCGGGCCAGGTACCCAGGCTCTGGTGCACGGAGAAGTACTGCGCCACTTCGCTCAAGATGTCGTCGAATCGACGCGTCTTCTGACCACCGCTGGCCTTGAAGGTGTTGCCGTGCATGGGGTCACACGACCACAACACAGCGGCACCATCTTCGCGCAGCGCCTCGACAAGTGGGGGCAACAGGTCCGAGACCTTGTCGCGACCCATGCGCGAGATGAGGGTGAGTCGACCCGGCTCGTTGTCGGGGTTGAGGGCCGCAACGAGTGCGCGCAGCCCCTCGACCGTCGTTGAAGGACCAACCTTGAGCCCAATCGGGTTGGCGACGCCGCGGAGGAACTCCACGTGGGCGCCGTCGAGCTGACGGGTACGGTCGCCGATCCACAGCATGTGAGCGGAGCAGTCGTAGTAGTCACCCGAGAGCGAGTCCTGACGGGTCAGGGCCTGCTCGTAGGGGAGGATGAGGGCTTCGTGACTGGTGTAAAAGTCGACACCCTGCAGGGCGTGGTCGTCCGCTAGGTCGATGCCGCACGAGCGCATGAACGTCAGCGCGCGGTCGATGTCGTCAGCGAGGAGTTCGTAGCGCTTGCCCTCGGGGGAGTTCGTCACGAACTCCTGATTCCACGCGTGGACACGGGTGAGTGACGCAAAGCCACCGGTGGTGAATGCCCGCAGGAGGTTGAGGGTGGCCACACTCTGGTTGTAGGCGGCGAGCAAGCGATCGGGGTTAGGGCGACGGGCCTCTGGCGTAAAGGCCTCGTCATTGATGATGTGACCACGGAAGGCCTCGAGGCGAACGCCATCACGCTCTTCGTACATATCCGAACGGGGCTTGGCGAACTGACCGGCGATGCGACCGACTTTGACGACAGGAACGCCTCCGGCGTAGGTCAAGGCGACGGCCATCTGCAAGATGACCTTCAGCTTGTCGCGAATAAAGTCGGCAGCGCCTTCGTTGAAGTTCTCGGCGCAGTCACCAGCCTGCAGGAGGAAGCCACGTCCGGCGGCGACATCAGCGAGCTGGCTCTTGAGGCGACGGGCCTCACCGGCAAATACCAGTGGTGGCTTGGCGCGCAAGTCACTCTCCACGCGCTCGAGGTGCTCCTCGTCGGGCCACAGAGGGCTCTGGGCGACCGGAAAGGATCGCCAGGAGTCGGGACGCCACGTCGAATTCGCACTCATAAGACAACTTTAGTTGGCTCGGAGCACCCACCTCTTCGCCCTAGGCTGACAGCCATGGCGCGACTTCGACGTGGTCTCTTCGGTGGGACCTTCGATCCTCCCCACGTCGGGCACGTGGCCGCGGTGCGGGCGGCGATTGCCAGCGGGCGATTCGACATCATTGAAGTCGTCGTGGCCGGCGATCCGTACACCAAGACGGGGGAGCGCGACGTTCGTCCCGCCACCGAGCGCTTAGCGATGGCCCAGTCGGCCTTCGCCGACAACGAGATGGTGCACGTGTCGGATGTGGAGGTGCTTCGTGAAGGGCCGTCGTACACGATCGACACCGTCCGTCACTTTCTGGCTGACTCTCTCAGTGTCGACGTGCTCGTTGGCGCCGACGTGGCCGCGACGATGGCCACCTGGCACGACGCCGAGGCGCTGGCCGACCTCGTCAAGGTTGGCGTCTTTCCGCGACCGGGGACACCGATGACTTTTCCAAACGGATTCGTCTGTTACGAAATCGCGATGACGCCCGTGGATCTGTCATCAACTGCCGTGCGATCCCTCGACGCTGACGTCGACGCGGACGCGGTGCCGGCACAAATTATTCCCTTTCTCGTGCCGCCGGCGGAGTAAAGTCGGTGGTAATGGCTGTTCGTTCGTTCGACAATTCTGACTCGCGACCCTTCTTATCGCTGGTCGAACCAGCGCCCCTGTCGCGTTTGGAGATTCGTCGCAACCGCCAACGCGCTGCTGTCACCGCCCTCGTCGGCCTCACGGTGCCGTTCGTGCTTGCCGTGATTCTTCTTGGAGTGGGCCACTGAGCGAGCTCGCCATGTGGAACGGCGACGACCGTGGTCCACAGTCCTTCTACGTCGCCTCGCTGCTTGACGCCGCCATTACGGGCGCGCTCGAAAAACTCGGTGGTGACACCGTCGTGCTGGATCTTCGCGATCTGCAGGAGTCCCTCGACGCACTCGTGGTGACCTCGGGTCGCAATGACCGCCAGGTGCGCGCCATCGCCGACGAAATTGAACGTCAGGTGGAGATTGCGCTCGACGTCAAGCCGGCGCGTGTTGAAGGGCTGACGGCCGCCGAATGGGTGGCGCTCGACTACGGCGACGTTATCGTCCACGTCTTTCACGACGCCGCCCGTGAGTACTACGACCTCGAACACCTGTGGAGCGCGGCGCCGGCCTACCGACCCGACGCGCACTAAGTCGTCGTGACCAAGTTCGACGACACTGGCGCCATAGACCTTGAGGTCGTCCGCCGCCGATTCCGGCTTGATGAGTACGTGGCGTCACTGCGTGCCCGCAATCGTGCCCGTACTACGGTGACGGCCTACGAGAGCGATGTCCGCGACTTCGCCCTCTGGGCAACCGCCCGAGAGGTTCTCGACCCCGAAAACGTGACCAAGCGATTGCTGCGCGACTATTTGGTCATGATGCACACTCGCGGTGACGAACGATCCTCGATTGCCCGACGCCGTGCGGCGCTGCGCGCGTATTTCGTCTGGTTGCAAGAGCGTGGGGTGATTGACGCCAGTCCGGCCGCGCGCCTCTCGGCGCCCAAGCCCCACGAGGTCTTGCCGACGGTGGTGGGCCGTGAGCAGCTCGACAATCTGCTGGACGCCGATTGGGGCGATGACGTGTGGGCCCTGCGAGACCGGGCTGTCTGCGAGGTGCTCTACGGGGCGGGACTGCGCGTGTCGGAGCTCTGCGGGCTGACCCTTTCGGCGGTGGAATGGCGAACCGGCCTGCTGCGCGTCTTGGGCAAGGGCAATAAGGAGCGCGTCGTGCCGCTCCACGCGCAAGGTCTTGAAGCCCTGCAGCGCTGGCGGGACCAGGGGCGTCCACAGGTGCTGGGTTCGAAAGTGCCAGTCGACACGCTGTTCGTCAATCGCCGCGGCGGACCGCTTACGCCCCGCGATGTCCGTCGCCTGCTGGACAAGCGGGTGGGGCTCGGGCACGTGCACCCGCACGCCTTGCGCCACACCTTCGCCACCCACCTCCTCGAAGGCGGGGCGGATTTACGAGTCGTGCAGGAGTTGCTTGGTCACGAGAGCCTCACGACCACCCAGCTCTACACCCACGTTTCGAAGTCACGTTTGCAGGCAATTCACCGGCAAACGCACCCACGGGGCTAGCGCGACCGCTCGTTCGGATAAGATAGACGGGCTCTCCCACGGTGGGGGAGTCGAATACACCACGCCGTTAGGTACGGTCGCCGCTTGCGGTGCGCGTCGTGGTTGATCAACCGAACAGAAAAGGAATCTGCACATGGCGCTCGTCACTCTGCAAGAACTGCTTGACTCCGGTGTCCACTTTGGTCACCAGACCCGTCGTTGGAACCCCAAGATGCGTCGTTTCATCCTGGGTGAGCGCAACGGCATCTACCTCGTCGACCTCCGTAAGACCCTCTCGGGCATCGAGTCGGCCTACACCTACGTCCGTGACCTCGCGGCCAAGGACGGCATCATCTTGTTCGTCTCCACCAAGAAGCAGACCCAGGGTCCCGTCAAGGACTACGCCGAGGCCTGCGGCATGCCCTACGTCAACCAGCGTTGGCTCGGTGGCATGCTCACCAACTTCTCCACCGTCTCTGGTCGTGTCAAGCGCATGAAGGAACTGCGCGTGATGCAGGCCAATGGCGACTTCGAGGGCATGCCCAAGCGCGAAGCACTGCGCCACAGCCGTGAGCTCGAAAAGCTGGACCGCAACTTGAGCGGTATTGCCAACCTGGACCGCGTTCCCGACGCCATCTTCGTGGTTGACACGAAGAAGGAGCACATCGCCGTGACCGAGGCCCGCAAGCTCGGCCTCCCCGTCGTGGCCGTGGTGGACACCAACTGTGACCCCGACGTTATTGACTACGTCATCCCCGGCAACGACGACGCCATCCGTTCGGTGGGACTCCTGTCGCGCCTGATCGCTGACGCCGTGACCGAGGGTCGCTACATCCGCCAGAACCGCCCGAAGAACGTCGTTTCGGCCTAGTCGCCGAACTAACTTTCGTACAAGAAGGAGAACCCCCATGACGATTACCGCTAAGGACGTAATGACGCTGCGCCAGGCAACTGGTGTTGGTCTGATGGACGCCAAGAAGGCCCTCGAAGCCAACGACGGCAACATGGAAGCCGCAACCCAGTGGCTCCGCGTACAGGGACTTGCCTCGGCCGCCAAGCGCGCCGACCGCGAGGCCGGTGACGGCGCTGTCGCTGTCGTGCGCCAGGGCAACGTGGCCGCCATTGTCGAGCTGCGCTGCGAGACCGACTTCGTCGCGAAGTCCGAGCAGTTCACCGCTTTGGTGGACGACATCGCCGCTCGCGTGGCCGCTGAGGGCACCGACGCCGTTGCTGCCTTCCAGGGCGACATCGAAACGATGCTGACCACGCTGAAGGAGAACATCTCCATCGGCCGCGTTTACCGCCTCGAAGCCGGTGAGGGCGAAGTGGTCGACACCTACATCCACCACCAGTCGGGCCGTGGCGTCAACGCCGTGGCCGTGGTGCTCAAGGGTGGCAGCGAAGAGATCGCGCACGACATTGCCGTGCACATCGCATTCGCCAAGCCCAGCTACCTCAACCGTGAGGACGTTCCTGCGGACGAGGTCGAGGCCGAGCGCCAGACCGTGACCGAGATTTCGTTGAACGAGGGCAAGCCCGAAGCCGCGCTGCCCAAGATCATCGAGGGTCGCCTCAACGGCTGGTTCAAGGAGCGCGTGCTCAACGAGCAGGCCTACGTCAAGGACGAGAAGCAGTCCGTCGCACAGTTCCTGGGATCGGCGAGCATTACCGCCTTCGCCCAGGTCGTGATTGGTCAATAACGCCATGCGTCGCGTGGTCTTGAAGCTCTCCGGCGAGGCGTTGGCCTCGTCGGCGAGCGACCAGACTATTGACGCGAATACCGTCGACTTTCTGGCGACGGAAATCACTGACGCCATGAACCGCGGGGGCCTCGAGCTCGCCGTGGTCGTGGGCGGTGGCAACATCTGGCGTGGCGCCACGGGCGCCATGGCCGGCATGAACCGGGCGTCATCCGACCTCATGGGAATGCTCGGCACCGTCATCAACGCCCTGGCCCTGCAGGACGCCATTGAGTCACACGGGCGCGAGGTCCGCGTGATGTCCGCGATCAACATGGACCAGGTTGCTGAGCCCTACATTCGTCGTCGCGCCGTGCGCCACCTGGAAAAGGGTCGCGTGGTGGTGTTTGCCGCCGGTATGGGAAATCCGTACTTCACGACGGACACCCCCGCTGCACAGCGCGCCGCGGAGATCGAAGCCGACATTGTGCTCAAGGGCACCCACGGCGGCGTCGATGGTGTGTACCACGAAGACCCTCGCAAGAACCCCAACGCCGTCAAGTACGACGAAGTCTCGTTTGACGAAGTCATCGCTAAGGACCTTCGGGTCATGGACATGACGGCGATTACGTTTTGCAAAGACAACCACCTGCCGCTTCGGGTCTTTGACCTGATGTTGCCGGGCAACTTAGGACGCGCACTCGACGGCCACGCCGTGGGTACGCTGGTGAAATAATGGAAAACGAAGAACTCGTCGAACTGGCCATGGAGGATGCGCGCGAGCGCATGCAGAAGGCTATCGACCACCTCAAGGTCGAATTCGCGAACGTTCGCACCGGCCGCGCCTCGTCGGCGCTGGTGGAGAACCTGTTGGTTGATTACTACGGTGCGGAAACCCCACTGAAGCAGTTGGCGAACTTCTCCGTCCCCGAGCCCCGCCTGCTCGTCGTCTCACCCTTCGACAAGGGCGCGATGAACGCCATTGAAAAGGCCATCTCGAACGCCGACCTGGGGCTCAACCCATCGAACGACGGTGTCATTATCCGCTTGGCTTTCCCCGCTCTGACCGAAGAGCGCCGCAAGAGTTTCGTGAAGATCGTCAAGGCCAAGGCCGAAGAGGGCAAGATTGCGTTGCGCGGCGTTCGTCGCCACGCGCGCCAGGAACTCGAAACCCTTGAGAAGGACCACGGTCTTTCCAAGGACGACGTCGAGCGTCTCGAGAAGGTGCTCGACAAGATGACGGCGGACGAAGTTGCCGTGGTCGACCAGTTGCTCGCCGCGAAGGAACAAGAGCTCCTTGAGGTCTGAGGACGCCTTCGGCGACGACCTGACCGGCGAGGTCCCGGTAGTGAGTCCCAGCGACTCACGCGTGACCATCTCTGGAGCCGACCTCGCGAGCGAGCTCGTGGATGGTCCACTGGTGGACCCCGTGACGCAGCTGCCCCACTGGACCGAAGCCCCGACGGGACAGGTGCCGATTGTGGTGGCTCGCGAGGCTGCCGAAGGCGACGACCCCTGGGCCGCAATCCCAGCACCGGCGTGGCGTGAAGGTGAAGCCGACTGGGTAGCCCACGAGGATCAGTTCGACGCCAGCCTCCTCGCCACTGACGCGAAGCCCGACTCGAGCTGGAGCATTGCGACCCCTGACGTCGAGGCCGAAGCGATTTTGGACGAGACGCCCCGCCCCGAACCGCAGCGCGAGTTCCGTACGCGCCGCGTCCGCAACATCGATCCGTTGGCCGGACGTGCCGCCCGCAAGTCAGCACGCTCGGTCTCAACGGCCACGGTGACCGGTCTCATCATGGGTGCCGTTGCCCTGGTGCTATTCGACATTGGCCGCCTCCCGGTGCTCGCCGTGGTGCTGACTGCCCTCGCCCTCGCTGCCGGTGAGGCCTACGCCGCCTACCGATCAGTCGGAGCGCACCCAGCCACGATTTTGGGCATTGCGGGAACCGTGCTCGTTGGCCTGTGTGCCTACCAGAGCGGCCCCGGTGCCATTGGCGTCGTGTCCGTGCTGATGTTGATGTTTGGCTTTGTGTGGTATCTCAACGCCGAGCGTCAAATTGACGTGATGGACGGTCTGGGCGCCACGATTTTCGTCTACGTTTGGGTCGGCGTGTTCGGCTCCTACGGTGCACTGCTGTTGTCACCCCACACCTTCGCCAATGGCCACGGCGTGACCATCACGCTTGGTGTTGTCGTGCTGACGGCGGCGAACGACTCGGGCGCACTGTTTATTGGCCGGGCGTTCGGTAAGCGCCCATTGAACCAGACGTTGTCGCCGAACAAGACCATCGAGGGAACCCTCGGCGGCACCTTGTGCTCACTGGTGGCGGGCGCCATCATTCTGCCCTTCATGAGTCCGTGGTCATTCGGGCACGGCGTACTCATGGCACTGGCATTGTCCGTTGTGGTGCCGATGGGCGACCTCTTTGAGTCGATGGTCAAGCGCACGCTCGGCGTGAAGGACATTGGTCACCTCTTGCCGGGCCACGGGGGAGTTCTGGACCGAATTGACGGCCTCCTCTTCGCGCTGCCTACGGCCTACTACCTCGCACTCGTCTTCAAGCTGGGCTAGTCGTGTCGTCACCTCGTCGTGTGGCGATCATGGGAGTGACGGGGTCGATTGGCACCCAAGCGCTCGATGTTCTTCGTGCCGCCGGTGAGGCATTCACTCTCGTCGCGGTCAGCGCCGGACGCGCTTCGGATGAACTCATGGCCATCGTGCGCGACTTTGCCGTGCCGCGAGTCGGTGTCGCCACCGAACACGACGCCGCAACGTTACGCGCGGCGCTGCCGGGGGTGGACGTCCTCGCTGGCCCCGAAGGACTGGACGAGTTGTCGCGAGACGCCGATGTCGTGATCAACGCGGTGGTGGGTTTCGCTGGCCTCCCGGTCACGTTGGCCGCGCTGGAAGCGGGCACGACCCTGGCGCTTGCGAATAAGGAATCGCTCATCGCGGCCGCTCCGCTCGTGCTGGCCGCCCAACAACGCGGTGGCGGCGTACTGGTACCGGTCGATTCCGAGCACTGCGCCATTCACCAGTGCCTGGCGAGTTCGACCGAGGTGGGACACCCCGACGTGCGCCGTCTGATCCTGACGGCATCGGGTGGACCGTTCCGCTCGCACACCGCAGAGCAGCTCGCCGCAGTGACCCGCGACGAGGCGCTTCGTCACCCCACGTGGTCGATGGGGCCGAAGATCACCATTGACTCCTCGACACTGATGAACAAGGGTCTCGAAGTCCTCGAAGCCTCGGCCCTGTTTGGCGTGGAGGTCGATCGCATCGACGTCGTGGTGCACCCGCAGTCGGTGGTGCACTCAATGGTGGAATACGTCGACGGCTCCGTGCTGGCCCAGCTCTCCCAGCCCGACATGCGCCTGCCTATTGCCTACTGTCTGGGATGGCCGCAACGACTGCCGCAGGGCTGGGGTCGGCTCGACTTCACGCAGGCCCTCTCACTGGACTTCAGCGCGCCCGATCGTGAGAAGTTCCCGGCCCTCGACCTGGCCTACGCCACAGCCCGCCGTGGCGGTGCGGCGCCCGCGTGGCTGTCAGCCGCGAACGAAGTGGCCGTCGCGGCCTTTCTCGCCGATTCGATTTCGTGGTCGGACATCGTCGCGGTGGTCGCCCGCTCCATGGACGCCTATGTGGATGTCCAGCTCGATGACGTGGCGACCTTGCTCGAACAGGACGCGAAGGCTCGAGAAGTCGCGCACGGTACGCTCAAGGCGTGACCACCCCCACGCGACACCCCCTCGTCGGACTTCTTCTCGGGACCATTCTTCTCGTTGGGGGATTGACCGCGCTGGCAGGATGGGCATTGCCCGTCGTGGTAGCCAGCGTGCTGTTCATGGTGATGGTCCACGAGTTCGGCCACTACATCACGGCCAAGCGATCGGGGATGCTCGTCACCGACTTCTTCGTGGGCTTCGGACCGGTCTTGTGGTCGACCCAGCGAGGCGAGACGCGCTACGGCATTCGGGCACTCCCGCTCGGCGGCTACGTCAAGGTGCCCGGCATGACCTGGACCGACACCATCGACCCGGCCCTCGAACAGCGCACCTACCGTTCCGCGTCCTATCCCCGCAAAGTGATCTTCGCATCGGCTGGCTCCTTTATGCACCTGGTGATGGCGTTGCTATTGGCGTGGTCGGCACTGGTCTTCTTTGGCACCACCAACACCAAGGATGTCGGCGTCGCCGGTCTCGAAGTGTGGAGTGGTCACACGCTCACGCCGGCCGAGCGCGCCGGCTTCAAGCTCAACGATCGCATCGTGTCGATTGACGGGCACTCGGTCACCTCCGAATCGGCGATGATTGCGTTGGTTCGTTCCAGCGTGGGGCGCTCACTGACCATCGAGGTGTTGCGCAATGGCCGCGAACTCAACCTGCACGCCACCCCGGTCGACGGCCGTCACATTCTCGTCAACGGCGCACCACTCGCCACGGGCGTCACCCCACAAGGATTCCTGGGCATTGAGTTAGGGCCCCAAGTCGTCAAGGACAGCCCGTTGCAGGCAGTCGGCGGCTCGTTTTCGCTGGTGGGATCGACGCTGACGGCGGCGCTGCAGGCCGTGGTGCACGTATTCTCGCCGAGCGAAGTGTCGAGCTTGGTCCACCAGGTGACGTCGAAGTCCTACGCGAGTAATCCGAGTACCCAGCTCTCGCGCCCCGTGTCGATTGTGGGCGTCATTCGCATCGCGTCGCAGGCCGCCCAGACCAACCGCGATGCCTTGCTGCTGATCTTGATGAACCTGAACGTCTTCGTGGGACTGCTCAACATGTTCCCGATGCTGCCGCTCGACGGGGGCTACGTGGCCATCGCGACCTACGAGCGCCTGCGTCGACGTGGGGGGGAGGCCTACCGCGCCAACGTCGCCAAGCTGACACCGCTGGCCCTCGCAGTCGTGACCGTGTTGGGACTGCTGTTTCTCGTCACGCTCTACCTCGACCTCGTCGACCCGATTACTAACCCGTTCCGCTAAAGCGCACCGCTTCGCGCGGAAGCAGGCAGAATGGATGACATGGACGTAACCGCCACCCAACTGACCCCCCGCAAGAAAACCCGTCAAATTTCGGTGGGCTCCGTCAAGGTCGGTGGTGACGCCCCCATCTCGGTCCAGTCAATGACGACGACCAAGACGGCCAACGTTGAGGCCACGCTGGAGCAGATTTACTCACTGGCTGGTGCTGGTGCCGACATCGTGCGTTGCACCTGCAACGACCAGGCGGCTGCCGAAGGCCTCGCCCAAATCATTCCGCGCTCACCGGTGCCCATCGTCGCGGACATTCACTTCCACGTCGAGATGGCCCTCGCCGCCCTCGAGGCTGGCGTTCACGGCCTGCGTCTCAATCCCGGTAATTTGCGCAAGCCCGAAGAGATCAAGCTGGTCGCGCGAGAGGCCAAGGACCGCGGCGTACCGATTCGCATTGGTGTGAATGCCGGTTCTCTGCACCCCGACATCTACGAGCGCTTTGGTGGCGCGACGCCCGAAGCCCTCGTTGAGTCAGCTCGCCTCGAGTTGGCCTACTTCCAAGAGGTCGACTTCGACGACGTCAAGATCTCGGTCAAGGCCTCCTCGGTGGCCACCATGATCGCCGCCTACCGACTGGCCTCGGAAACCTTTGACTACCCCCTGCACCTTGGTGTCACCGAGGCGGGGCCGCTGCCCGGCGGCTTGCTCAAGGGCACCGCCGGTATCGGCACGTTGCTCGCCGAAGGAATTGGTGACACGCTGCGCTACTCGCTGACCGCCGACCCCGTCGAAGAGGCTCGTGCGGGTCGCACCCTGCTCGAAGTGCTGGGTCTGCGTGAACGCAAGGGCCTCGACTTGATCGCCTGCCCCAGCTGTGGTCGCGCTGAGGTTGACGTCATTGCCGTCGCCACTGCGGCCCAGGCGGCCTTGACCGCACTGGAGCTGCCAATTCAGGTGGCAGTGATGGGCTGTGTCGTCAACGGCCCCGGCGAGGCTCGCCACGCTGACCTCGGCATTGCCGCGGGGAAGAAGCGCGGCCACTTGTTCATTCAGGGGCAGATCGTTCGCGTGGTGCCCGAAGACGAAATGGTCGAGGCCCTCGTCGAAGAAGCCAAGAAGATCGTGGAGCAGGGCGTGGCCGCCCGACTGGCCGCCCGTGACGTTACGGCTGAGGCCGAAGCCCAGGCCGACCGCGCCGCGCTGCTGGAAGACAAGGGCGACGACGCGAACAACGCCGCCGTCGTTATTGACCGCATTCGCCGCCGCGGCGAGTGACCTTCTAGGCTAAAGACTCGTTTCTAAAGGAGCATTGTGGCGACCCCTGGTGTGCTGACCCCCCAAAGTGAAGATTTCCCGAAGTGGTACCAGGACGTGGTGGCCAAGGCCGAAATGGCCGACAACGGCCCCGTCCGCGGCACCATGGTTATCCGCCCCTACGGCTACGCCATCTGGGAGCGCATGGTCGCCGAAGTTGACGCTCGCATCAAGCGCGCCGGTGCCGACAACGCCTACTTCCCGTTGTTCATTCCCCAGAGCTACCTCGCCAAAGAGGCCGAGCACGTCGAGGGCTTCAGCCCCGAGCTCGCCGTGGTGACCGTCGCCGGTGGGGAAGAGCTGGCCGAACCCATCGTGGTCCGCCCCACCTCGGAGACCGTTATTGGTGAGTACATGGCCAAGTGGGTGCAGAGTCACCGTGACCTGCCCCTGTTGCTCAACCAGTGGGCCAACGTGGTCCGCTGGGAGATGCGACCTCGCTTGTTCTTGCGCTCCTCGGAGTTCCTCTGGCAGGAGGGCCACACGGCCCACGCCTCGGCCGCGGACGCCTCGGCCTACGCACTCAAGATTCACACCGAGGTCTACAACGACTTCCTCGCCAAGGTGCTCGCTATCCCGACGTTCCTCGGGATCAAGCCGCCCAGTGAGCGCTTCGCGGGTGCCACCAACACCATGACCTGCGAGGGCATGATGAAGGACGGCAAGGCCCTGCAGATGGCCACGAGCCACGAGCTGGGTCAGAACTTCGCCAAGGCCTTCGATATCGTCTTCCAGAACGAGGAGGGCCAATCGGCCCACTGCTACACCACCTCGTGGGGATCCTCGACGCGCATGGTCGGTGGCCTCATCATGGCCCACGGCGACGACAACGGCCTGGTGCTCCCACCACTGATTGCGCCAACCCAGGTCATCGTGTTGCCCGTGCGCGATGGCGACGCGGCCGTTGACGCGGCCGTGGCCTCGCTCCACGATGCACTACTGGCGGCCGATGTTCGCACCCGTGTTGACAACGGCCGTGGTTCGTTTGGCCGCCGCCTCACCGACTGGGAGATCAAGGGGGTGCCGCTTCGCCTCGAAGTTGGCCCCCGCGACCTCGCCGAAGGCAAGGTCACCCTGGTGCGTCGTGACACCAACGAGAAGATTTCGCTGGGCCTTGACGAGGTCGTAGCCCGGACCCAGAACCTGCTGGCCGAGATTCAGACCAGCCTCTACGAGGCCGCACTGGACCGCCGCCAGGCCCTGACTGTCAGCGTGTCAACGGTGGAAGAAGCCATTGCCGCGGCCCAGACGGGCTTTGCCCGCCTGCCGTGGGACCTGGTCACACCGGAAATCGAAAAGCAGCTCAAGGGTGAGGCGCTGACGGTGCGTTGTCTGCAGCGCGCTGACGGCTCGATCCCGGCTGACGAGTCCGAAGACGGCCTCATCTGCATCATCGCACGTTCGTACTAGGCGCGTTTTCCCTCATCATGAGGGGTCTGTAGTGGGCGAGTGGTGCGTGCAACGGTTGATGACGCCCAAAGAGACTGCTAACATAGAAGCCGACAGTCCGCATGTGGACGTTTGGACTCGTTTAAGCGCGGGCCTTGGGCCCGCGCTTTTTCATTTCCACACGTGCGGCGCAGAGAAAGGAGTGGAACCATGGACCTCGAGACACCAGTGCGTTCACTCCTATCCTCCCTTGATTTGGAGCTCTACGACCTCGAATTCACTGCCGGGACCCTGAACGTCATTGTGACCAAGGCCGGCGGGGTAGACCTCGACTCCTTGACCAAGGCCAATCGCACCATTGGTGAGTGGCTGGACCTCAACGACCCCATTCCGGGACACTTCACGCTGGACGTGTCGAGCCCCGGCTTGGAGCGCAAACTGCGTACCGCCAATCACTTCCGCTCGGCCATTGGCCAGTTGGTCACCCTGCGCGAGCTCCGCGAAGGTGACAAGACGCGCCGCCTCGAAGGCATCGTGACCGCCGTTTCCGACACCGTCGTGTCGCTGGACGAGGCCGAACTGGGCCCCCTCGAGATCGAACTCGCCAACATCGAGCGCGCGCGCACCGTGTTCGTGTGGGGTGGCGACGCTAAGCCGTCGCCCTCGCGTGGCAAGCCACCCGTAAAGAAATCTTCCGCATCGACTCCGAAAAAGAAAGGCTAAGCACCATGGCAAACTTTGAATTCCTGGAGGCCCTGGGCCAAATCGCCCGTGACCAGAACATCGACGAGGGCGAGCTGCTCGTCGCACTCGCCAACGCCCTCCTCGCCGCCTACAAGCGTCGTCCCGACTCGGCCGAGGACGCTGAAGTGGAGATCAACCCCGAGACGGGTGAGATCAAGGTGTGGGGCCTCGAGCTCGACATGGAAGGCAACGTCACGCGCGAGTGGGACGCCACGCCCGAGGACTTCGGTCGCATCGCTGCCCAGACCGCCAAGCAGGTACTGATGCAGCTCATCCGCGACATCCAGCGTCGCCAGATGTACGAAGAGTTCGCCAACCGCGAAGGTGACATTGTCTCCGGTACCGTGCAGCAGAACGACAACCGCTACACCTTGCTCGACCTCGGTCGCGTCGAGGCGCTGCTGCCCCAGGGCGAGCAGATTGCCTTCGAGCGCTACGAGCACGGCGCTCGCGTCAAGGTCTACATCGTCGAAGTCCGCAAGACCAACAAGGGCCCACAGATTGTGGTGAGCCGCACCCACCCCGCACTGGTGGCGAAGTTGTTCGAGATCGAAGTGCCCGAAATTGCCAACGGCATTGTGGAGATCAAGGCCCTGGCCCGTGAACCCGGACACCGTTCGAAGATCGCGGTGGCCTCCAACGACCAGATGGTCGACCCCGTCGGCGCCTGCGTTGGTACCCGTGGCTCACGCGTGCGTAACATCACCAACGAGCTCAAGTCCGAGCGCATCGACGTGGTGCCCTACTCGAGCGACCCCGTGGAGTTCATCCAGGCGGCCCTGGCTCCGGCCCGCGTTCGCGAAGTGCGTCTGAACGAAGAAGAGGGTGTCGCCACCGTTATCGTCCACGACCAGCAGCTGTCACTGGCCATCGGCAAGGAGGGCCAGAACGCCCGCCTCGCCGCTCGTCTGACCGGCTGGCGCATCGACATCCGCTCGGAGAACGAGGGTGAAGACGACGTCGTCACCGAAGCCTGGACCGACGGCGATGACGTCGTGGTCGAGACGGCCGTGGCGATCACTGACGAGAACGGCGACCTGGTTGCCGTGGCTGACGACATCGTAGCCATTGACGCCGAAGGCGACGTCGAGGAGCTCGTTGTTGTCGAAGATCTGTCGGAGGACGAAGCATAAGCCCGATCCGCACCTGCGCGGTCTGTCGCCAGCGTCACGATGACGCTGCGCTGACCCGGGCGGGGCGTTCCACGGACGGGGTCTGGTACCTCGGCCGGGGGAGCGGACGCGGGCTGTGGTGGTGTTCGCAGGGTGACTGTGCCGCACGGGTGACCGTGGGGCACGCGCAAAAGGCCCTGCGTCGCGGCTTTAGCGACGAAGAAGTGGCGAGTTGGTATCGATTCGCCGAAGGTCTCAAAAGTGCAGTAGTTGTGAAAGAATAAGGAACTGTGCTTGCCATCGCGAGCACTGAGGTTAGGGAACGTTTTGGCGCAGAAGAAAATCCGGGTACACGAGCTCGCAAAGGAGCTCGGACTAACCAGCAAGGAGTTGCTGGAGGTTGCCACGTCAGTGCGATTGGGCGGTTTGAGCGCTTCGGCTTCGGTCGAGGACGTCCACGCCAACATCATTCGCAACAAGGTCGACGAACTTGGTATTCGTCGCGAAGTGCAGCCGGAGGAACCCGCGAAGGCCAAGAAGGCGACCAAGAAGGCTGCCGCCAAAGCGGAGCCGGAGGTCGCTCCCGCACCAGAACCAACGCCCACACCCGAAGCGGCCCCCGCACCCGTCGTTGAGGCGCCCGTCGCCGCACCGGTAGCGGCGACTCCCGCTCCAGCGCCCGCTGATGCACCCGCTGTCGAGACGTCGGAGCCGAAGACGGTGCGCACCCGCACGACCGTGGCGCCGAAGGCACCAGTTGCGCCCCGCCCCGCCTCGACCGATGGCCCGACCACTATTCGTCCTACCCAACGCCCCGCAGGCGAGGGTGGCGAAGCGACGCCGCGTCCCGCGCCACCACTGAGCGCCACCGGCCGTCCGATCCCGCCACCCCCACGTCCGATGAGCCCCACCGGCCGTCCGATCCCGCCACCCCCTGGTCAGCGCCGTCCTGGCGCCCCCGCGGGTCCCGGCGCGCGTCCTGGTGCCCCTGGTGCCCGCCCTGGCGGACCCGGCGCACGTCCCGGTGGTCCACGTCCGACCACGGGTGCCCCTCGTCCCGGTGGCGCAAGCTACCCCGCTCGTCCCGGTGCTCCCGGCGGCGCCCCCGGTGGTGCCGCTGGTGGTCCGAACCGCGGTGGTCCGCCCCGCGGTGGTGGTGGTCCTCGTGGCTCGCAGCGCAAGAAGACCTCGCGCCGCCGTCGCAATGTTGAAGAGCTCGAGCCAACGCAGATGACGACGTGGCAGCCGTCCTCGGCGCCCGTCCCCAGTGGTGAAATCATCATCGAGCGCGGCTCGACGGCGAAGGACCTCGGTCCCAAGCTGAACCGCAGCGCCGCCGACATCATGCGCTTCTTGTTCCTGCAGGGTGAGATCATCACCGCGGTGCAGGCCCTAACTGAAGACATGATCGAGCTCTACGCCGCCGAAGTTGGCGCCACCGTGCGCATCGTCGACCCGGGCGAGCAGCAAGAGGCGGCCCTGTTGGCACGCTTCTTCGACGAGGACGACCTCGACGACGACATTCCGTCGGTGCCGCGTCCGCCGGTCGTGACCGTTATGGGTCACGTCGACCACGGTAAGACGTTGTTGCTCGACAAGATTCGTAAGACCAACGTGGTCGCCGGTGAAGCCGGTGGCATCACCCAGCACATCGGTGCCTACCAGGTCAACTGGCAGGGCAAGGCCATCGCCTTCCTCGACACTCCCGGTCACGAAGCCTTCACGGCGATGCGTGCTCGTGGTGCCAAGGTGACCGACATCGTCATTCTGGTGGTGGCGGCCGACGACGGTGTGATGCCCCAGACGGTTGAGGCGATTAACCACGCCAAGGCCGCCGAAGTGCCGATCATCGTGGCCGTCAACAAGGTTGACAAGCCCAACGCCAACCCCGATCGTGTCCTGCAGCAGTTGGCCGAGCATGGCCTCGTGCCCGAAAAGTGGGGCGGTGACACCATCGTGGTCGAAGTCTCCGCTTTGCAGAGCCTCGGTATTGACGACCTGCTCGAGCAGGTGTTGCTGGTGGCTGAGCTCGAAGAGCTCACCGCCCGACCCACCGGTCGCGCCAGCGGTACCGTCCTCGAAGCCAACCTCGAAATCGGCCGCGGCCCCGTCGCCACCATCATGGTGCAGCAGGGTCTGTTGCGCGTCGGCGACCCCGTCGTCGCCGGTGCCGCCTTCGGTAAGGTCAAGGCCCTCATCAACGACCAGGGCAAGCAGGTTAAGGAAGCCGGACCCTCAACGCCAGTACAGGTTCTGGGCTTCTCAGAACCTCCCTTCGCTGGTGACGAGATGCGCGTTGCCTCGGACCTCACGAACGCTCGTAACCTCGCCGACGCCCGCGCCCAGCGCGTGCGCATGACGGGCCACCAGCCCATCGCGGCGGCCTCGGGTGCGAAGCTCGAAGACCTTTTCGAGCAGATCCAGCGCGGCGAAACGGCCACGTTGAACATCGTGCTCAAGGCCGACGTCCAGGGCTCACTCGAAGCGTGCACCGAATCGTTGCGCAAGCTCGAGCGTGAAGACGTCAAGCTGGTCATCGTGCACCGCGGTGTCGGTGGCATCACCGAGAACGACGTGCAGCTGGCCAAGGCCTCGACGGCCACCATCATCGGCTTCAACGTCCGTCCGGACAAGCGCAGCCGTGAAATGGCCGAGAACGAGGGCGTCGAAATCCGCACCTACGAAATCATTTACAAGTTGATCGAGGAAATTGAAGCGGCCATGCTTGGTCTCTTGAAGCCGGTCTACGAAGAAGTGGTGACCGGTGAAGCGGAAGTCCGTGACGTCATTCGCGTGCCCAAGGTTGGCGCTATCGCTGGTTGCTACGTTCGCGAAGGCGTCATCACGCGTGGCTCCAAGGTGCGCTTCCTCCGCGAGGGCACGATCATCTGGAAGGGTTCAATCACCTCACTCCGTCGCTTCAAGGACGACGTGCGCGAGGTGGCCACGGGCTTCGAGTGCGGCATTGGTCTCTCGGACTACCAGGACCTCAAGGAAGGCGACATCATCGAAACCTTCGACGAGCGCGAAATTCCTCGCACGGCCTAAGCCATGGCCCAAGACGGACACCACGCCTATCCCCGCGCCGCGCGGCTGAATCAGATTCTGCGTGAAGTGATTTCGGAGCAGTTGATGCGCCTCAGCGACATTGACGACCGGATTGGGCTGGTGACCGTCACGGGCGTCGAGGTTTCGCCCGACGTGCGTTTCGCCATGGTCTACCTGGATTCACTGGCCGACGACGCGAAGGAAGCGCTCGAGGAACGTCGTGCGCAGATCCAGAGTGCCGTCAACGCGCAAACGCGACTCAAGCGAACGCCGAAGTTGACCTTCATGGCCGACCCCGCCATTGCCTCCGGCGCGGCGGTCGAGGACGTTCTGCGTCGGCTGTCGCACGATGACGACGCCTAACGGACTCCTCCTCATCGACAAGCCTCAGGGCTTGACGAGCCATGACGTGGTGGCTCGTGTTCGCCGCGCCTTGAAAGAGCGCAAGGTCGGGCACGCCGGAACCCTCGATCCCATGGCTACGGGACTCCTCGTGGTCGCGGTGGGGCCCGCCACGCGACTGCTGCGCTTTGCGCAAGGACAAGACAAGGTCTACACCGGCACCGTGCGCCTCGGTATTGCCACCGACTCCCTCGACGCCGACGGCGCCGTTCTCGACACCCAGCCGGTGCCCACAATCACCTCAAGCGAGGCCGACGCGGCCGCGGCCTCACTAACCGGCCCCATCGAACAAGTGCCGCCCATGGTGTCGGCACTCAAAGTCAACGGCAAGCGCCTGCACGAGCTGGCCCGTGAGGGCATTGAAGTCGAGCGTGCACCGCGCGCCATCACCATCACTGACTTTTCCGTGTCACCGACTGACGATCCCGCCGTGTGGGACTTTGAGGTGCACTGCAGCGTCGGCACCTACGTGCGCGTGTTGCTGGCGGACTGGGCCGCGCGCCTGGGCACCATTGGCCACTTGACCGCGCTTCGCCGGGTGTCGAGTGGTGATCACCACGTTGCTGATGCGCTCTCGATTGAGCAGTTGCAGGAACGGTGCGAGGCGGATGAGCGCGTGCTCGCGCCAGCGCTGTCCTTCGTTGACCACCTCACCACGGTGACCGCATCGCCCGAGGACTTGGTGCGACTGCGTCGGGGCCAACTCCTCATGTTCGTCGCGACCGAAACCACCAGTGAAGTGGCCGTCGTGGATGGCGCCGGCATCCTTGCCGGTATCGTGCATCGTCGTGGCGACGGATGGCAACCCGACCTGGTTTTTCCTGAGGAGCAGCCGTGTTAGTGCTCACTGACGCGGCCCCGCAATCGCCTCGTCCTACCGCCGTGGCCTTGGGCGTCTTTGATGGCGTGCACCGCGGCCATCAGGATCTCATCGCTCGTCTCGTGACTCTGGCCGCCGCCCACGACGCCCAACCGACCATCATTACCTTTAGCCCCGATCCCGCGCGGGTGCTGGCGCCCCTCACCGCCCCAGGGGTTATCGCAACACTCGAACAGCGGCTCGAGTGGTTTGGAGAATTGGGCGTGACCCAGGTGCGCGTGCTGAGTTTCGATGAGGAGTCGGCCAATGAGTCGGCTGATGACTTCATCGCCCGCGTTGTTGTGGGCGAGCTTGGCGCCGTGGCCGTGCTGGCCGGCGATGACACCCACTTCGGTCGCGATCGATCTGGCGGCGTGGCGTCTCTGATGGCCGCCGCTGATCACTTCGGGTTCGTGGTCGAGCAATGCCCCAGCTTCGGTGGCGACACGAGGGTCAGTTCATCGCTCGTCCGAGCAGCCCTGCGAGCGGGGGAGTGCGAAACGGCGTCGGCCCTGCTGGGTCGCCCCTTCGTGCTGCGCGGAACCGTGGTGCACGGCGACCACCGCGGACGAGAAATTGGCTTCCCAACCGCCAATCTGCTGACGGCTGACGACCAGGTGCTGCCCTCACTGGGGATTTACGCCGGCGCGGCCCACGTGCAAGGGGCGTGGCGGGCGGCGGCAATTTCGGTGGGAAAGCGACCCCACTTCTACGACGACGGCGCGCTGCTGGTCGAGGTGCACCTGCCCCAGTTCCAGGGCGATCTCTACGGCACCAGTATGGACGTGGCCTTTCTCCACCGGCTGCGAGGCGAGGCCGCCTTTGTCAGCCTCGAGGAACTCCTGGAGCAGATCGGGCGTGATGTTGCCGAATCTCAGGGAATATTCGAGAAATTTACCCCTGAGAGCTCTCGTCTGCTAAGGTAGAACTTCGGTCAGCGACGCTGATCGTGTGAGTCGTCACGTTGACGACTTGCAACGGGACACCCGACTCATAAGGCAAAAAACGTTATGGCTGAGAAGCAGCAGATCATCAAGGAATACCAGGCTCACGACACGGACACCGGCTCGTCCGAAGTCCAGATCGCGATCCTGACTGACCGGATCTCGCACCTCACTGAGCACCTCAAGACGCACAAGGGTGACCACCACACCCGTCGTGGTCTCATGAAGCTCATCGGTCAGCGTCGCCGTCTGCTCGACTACGTGCAGCGCGGCAACGTGGAGCGTTACCGCGAGTTGATCGGTCGTCTCGGCATTCGTCGCTAGCCGAGTTACGTCGACGCCGTCGACGTAATCAACACATCCGAGGCCTCGGAGGCCAGTGGA
>Ga0208381_1000046_pt1 | contig 49005 bp, 53 predicted proteins | sample CryBogCBE13Jul09_FD_184572 | JGI IMG/M metagenome (GOLD analysis project Ga0208381, IMG submission 184572) | Freshwater microbial communities from Crystal Bog, Wisconsin, USA - CBE13Jul09 (SPAdes) (version 2) | ecosystem: Environmental > Aquatic > Freshwater > Lake | place: Crystal Bog...
TAATTGTTACATCTCCGCCCTATTTTAATCAAAGAAACTACATGACTGGTGATGACTACAAATGGCAACTAGGCCATGAAAAGACTAAAGAAGAGTTCTGCAATAATATCGCCTCAATATTTAATGCTATTTATCCCACACTTAAAGAAACCGCAAATGTTTTTATAAATATGGGTGAAACTTATGACGATGGTGTTGGATATGGAATCCCTCAGGCATTGAAAGCAGCAATTGAGCAAAATACAAAACTAATTTATAAGGACACATTGATTTGGTCTAAACCTAATCATAAGCCTCAAAATGAGTGGACCACAAGACCCATAAATAACATTGAATATGTACTGTGGTTTGTAGTAACCCCAAAAAAGGCTAAGTACAAGAACCTAACCTATACATTAAATAATGAAATTCCAAAAATATCGAAGGGAATGAAAGATGTCGATAAGGATGGTAAAGTATGGGAGAAAAATAAATTCTTATTGAAACCATATAAAAAAATGAAAACACATATGGAGATGCAGGAGGTTGAAAATATTATTAAATGTGTTACAGGACAAAACAAGGAAGTATATCAGATTTTCAAAGGTGGTCACCCAGCTATTATGGCTCAATTACTATCGCTAACAATGATATTAATGTGTTCGGATGAAGGAGATAAGGTGTTTGATCCATTTAGCGGCTCAAATGTTGTGGGACGTATGGCTCAACTTCTAAACCGACACTCAATTGCAACAGAAATTGATGAAGAATTCTTTAAAATAGGATGTGAATTAACCAAGCAGAGCATCCAAGAATTTGATAGAGATTCACTGGATTATATTAATAGCATTGCTTATGGGAATTCAGATAATCAATTTAATCAAGCAGCTTAAATTATTAATTATGGAAAATAAAACAATAAAGTTCAGCCATATTCAAAATGATGCAATTGAAAGAGGTAAAATTAAACGTGAATGGTTTCTAAAATTGATTAAGTCCTCGATTGATTCCAAAACTAGTGAACTGTATAACAATTTGTATATCTATTCACCTGCTGGTTTAGGAAAAACATTTAGTGTGAGCAGTTTCTTGAAAGAATCAAATGTTAAACACGTTTTAATTACTGGCAATACAAGCTGTTTTGCTTTTGGTATACAATTAGCTACTCTACAATATTTGAATCAAAACTTAGAAGAAATTGTAGTTCATGTGGACGATTGTGACGCATTATTTGCAACAGATGCAAGCTGTAATGCAATGAAAAAGGTTTTAGACCAAGCAAAGCAATTTGTATATGAAAAATCAATGGCTAATACCATTAATGGATTAAATGATTTACAAAGGAATGCGATTGAACATTTCAAAGAAGAAGGGAAAATGGGTTTTTGTGTACCAACCCATAATTTAAAATTCATATTCACCTCCAATATCCAACTTCCATTTGATGATGAAGTTAATATTGCAAGAAAAACAAGTAAATACAAAGCTATAATACTTGCACATCAAAACGCAATAAGGAGTAGGTGTAAAGTTGGTGATTTTGATCTAAACATGGAAGAACATTGGGGTTGGCTTGCAGATGTTACATTAAGTAATGAATTTATAAAATCGGAAGATTTTAAGATCGAATCCAAAATTGAAATATTGAATTTTGTTTGGCATAATTGGAATTATTTAAAAGAACGTTCGATTCGACTCATTGAAAAAATGGCAATTACAAAAACTCAATTTGAAGATTCTTATCAACAGATTTGGGAATTGGATAATTTAAAATCTAGATAGATGGACATTGAAAAAATTCAAACTGAGCTTAATGCCATACAATCAAATTCAATAATTGGCAAGTCTGATAAACAACTTTTATATTATGAAATGCTATCAAATAATAAAAAAGGGTTATTACCAATTTCATTTTCCAAATACCACAGCAATAGGATAACCAAATTAACCAAGAAACAGGTAATGGAAATTAGAAATAAATACAACCCAGGTTTTTATGGTATGAAAAAATTAGCCAAAGAATTTGATGTTTCGAAAAATACTATAAAGAAAATAGTTGAACATAAAATTTGGAGACATATATAAATTGAAAAAATTATAAGTAAAGCTAAAATATTAATAAACTAGCCTTTACTAGTTTATTAATTAAATAATTTTAAATAATTAATTATGAAAAAACAATTTTTAGATATTGAAGCACTTAGTGAATATCTATTTATTTCAAAATCTTGTCTTTACAAGAAAGTAGCAGCAAAAGAAATTCCATATCACAAGATTGGAAGTAGAACTCTTTTTGATATTGACGAAATCAATATGTGGGTTAAAAGCGATGGGACCAAATCTGAAAATGGAAAAATATCATTTATGGACATTAAATCATTTTTAGATTAAAAGGTATGAGACCATTTAAATATTTTAGAGGATACATTTATCTAACAAGAGTTACATATGATTTAGACCATGATCATTTTCTGTATACATTAAGTGAAGAGTTTAATTCTTATTCTGATTCAGTTTATTTTCTGATTTCAGAACTAAATTTTGATGATAATGGTCAACCATATTCCGTCTTAATAATTTTCAAAGATGTTGATTTTGAAATTTATTACCTTGAAATATTTGAATTTAATAGAAGTTTTCTATTTAAGAGAATTATTCGAAGAGATAATGAAGATTATGAACTTGAGGATATAACAAACTTCACTTTTGATGTAACAATTGACTATCGATTTGCTTTAAATCATTTACGATCATTAATGCTTTCAACTCTCAATATTATTTAATGGCAACATTTAAAATCATCATTGACAAAAGACATAAGTTAGAGAATGACAAGTTTCATTTAACACTTCGTGTAATTAATAAAACTGATGTTGTCTATCTCAAATTAGGTGCAAGTATGACAAATAAAGAATATGAAAAGTATTTTGTCAAAATTTCATATAGCAAAGAAATTGATGAAGTGAGGAAAAAATTTGAGAAATATATAAATAGAGCTAAAAAGATATTTTCTACAATTCAGCCATATGACTCTAAAATATTAAGAAAGAAATTTTTAGATGTTAATTTCAACCCTGATAAAATTGTTACAGAAGAACAAATAAAAATGGGAAGTGTAAACTATCTATTTAAAAATTATATTAAAGTTAAAACTGAATCGAAGGAAATTGGTTTATCATATGCTGAACTCTTAAAGGGTACACTAAATAATCTTAATAAATTTAGAACCGGATTAACTTACGAAGATATAACCCCTGAATTTCTTCACTCATTTGAGCATTGGTATTTACATAAAGATGAATTGGAAAGTAAAAGAAATTCCTTGGCTTCCTTTGGTGGGTTGTGCAGAAATATTAAAGCTGTTATTAACTACCATCGTAAAAAGAAGATTATACCTGTTACTTATGAATATCCATTTGATGATTATAAGATTCCGAACTTTGTACCTCCTAAAAAAGTAATCACAAACGCTGAAATACAAAAAATAATTGATTGTACGGAATTTGAGAACGTAATGGAAGAGTATGCACGTGATATTTGGGAAATGCTTTATAGGTTAAATGGTATCAATTTTATTGACCTTCTTAAACTAAGATGGGATAATATTCAAGGTAATAAGTTTGTCTTTTATAGACATAAAACTCTTAAAACTCGAAGAAATAATATCAGACCTATAGAAGTCATAATAAACCCAAAAATTCAAAAGCTACTAGACAGAATAGGTGATAAAGAAAGCCCGTTTGTTATTGGTCAGATTAAGCAAGTTAATTACACCCCACAATACCTTTTGGATAGAAACAAAAAATTAAAAGGAAGATACAACTCTCATCTTAAAAGATTGGGCAGAAGACTAGGTTTAACTTTATCACTTGATATTTCAATGGCTAGAGACGCTTACGCCAATACACATAAACGTGCAGGAACTAATTTGCTAAGAATTAGCGAGAGTATGAATCATTCAGACCCCCGAACTACCACCCTTCACTACTTGGATAACTTCGAGATGGATTCAGATGTGGATGTGAATGATGTTTTATTATAAAAATATTATAATTTTATTAAAAATTAGAGTATGAATGATTGGAAATATAATTACCTTATTAAACAAATTCAAAAAAGTATCATTCAGGCTATTGAGAAGGAAAGCTATGAATGGCTAACTATAAAGGTGGATAATGATGGTAGTATAACACAAGAGTAATTATAACAAATTGATCTCAAATCTTGTATCTCCTCAAACACATGGAGGTTTGCATATGTAACTTAATTTATTTAAGTGGACTTGATTATAAATGCCTAATAAAAAGACAGTAATTGAAAAATTGTAGAAAAACGAGGTTACAATTACTGAGCAGGTTTTGCTAGTGGTTAGAAATTAGCAGAATAAGAAGGTTAAAGAGATGAAGGGGTTTGTTGATACAATGAATCGTTCATTTGATAGTTTATTCAAAACCATTGAAATATAGTGTACGATTTTAATAATTATATTGTTTTATAATGTTAACTTGTATTTTAAAACACAGGCCAAAATTTGGCCGAAAGCTCATGTCAATTTGATAGATTGGGATGATTTTATGGCTGGTATATACTAGTTAGGCGTAAGCAAACCAGACCTCGTGTAAACAATGATAATTTGAATAAATGACAGAGTTTTTAAACCAAATAAATAAGTACACACAGCTTTCAAAAGAGGCTGAATTAGACTTTATATCTAAACTCAAATCAAAATCTTACAAAAAAGGCGACATAGTAAATAAAGAAGGACAAATCTGTAAACAAATGTATTTTATTGAAAATGGACTTGTTAAACAGTATTACAATCATAAAGACAGAGTGTTTGTTTTACGTTTTTTTTCTGAGAAAAATATTTTTACCGCTTTAGACAGTTTTATTAATCAAACACCAGCAGATTTTTTGACCGTTGCTTTAGAAGATACAAACCTGATTTATATTGATTATGAAGATGTACAATTATTGGCAAAAAATCATCATACATTCGAAACATTTTTAAGAAAAATATTTTCAAGTGCTGCATTGTATAACATTAGTAGAATAAAAGAAATGTTTAATAATGACGCAACGGAACTGTATTTAAGTTTTTCCAAAAATAATCAACACTTATTACAAAGAATTAGTTTGGGCGACATTGCAAGTTATATCGGCGTATCGCAAGTAACTTTAAGTAGAATAAGAGCCAACAAATGATTTTTTAACATAGGTAAAAAAATAACTAAAATCTTTGTTTCAATTTTGCACCATTAATTAAATTAAAAATTTAAAAAATGGATAACAACAAAATTGAAAGTCAAAACAGACTTAACACAGCAGTTAAAATAGGCTCAATAGCTTATGTAATTTGGGGAATACTACATATTTACGTAGGTTATATCGGTGTAAGCCAATTTATAACTGACCCAAACAGAGGCTTATGGAGTGCATTACTTGGTGGCGACAAAATGCCTGTTGACAAATTCCAATTCGCCACAGACCCGATGACACTAAAAGTAACCGCTAACTTTATTCTAAATTTTTGTTTAGATGTAGCAGGATATGGATTTCTTGGTATTTTATTGGGAATAATGTTATGGAAAAACACCAAACCTTGGCTTGCGTATTTTATAGGTTTTTTTATAATTGGATTAGCAGATTTATCATTTTTGTTTTTACAAGTAACACCAGGACATATAAAAGGAGACTTGGGAACTTACGGTGGACCTCTTTTATGGTTTATTGCAATTGTTGCCTTACCATTTGGTCTGCCAAAGTTTAAATTGAAAGAATTGTTTTAAAGTAAAGCTTAACGCAATAATATTGCCTACGCCTAACAGGGGTTTTGCAATAGTGGGGCTTTAGTGCTTAATTGAACATTTGTGCGTATATTTAGCATCGGTGTTTAATTGAGCATTTGTGCTTTTAATTACCCACCATCGCAAAGCCCCAAAACGTTAGGTGCAAGCGTAGGAAGACCGTCAGAACTAACATAAACCGACAGAAAAACAGTGGACAAAATGCCAAAGCTTCGAAAAATTAAAAGAGCTACAAGCCGAATCACAAGCCAAGGCTTTTGCAGCACATTTAATTTTACCCAACCGCACCCAAGCCCACCCACCACAAGACAAGTGGACTATTGTCAATTTGAGAGCAACTTTTGACTTAACCAGTGTTTTAAAACCTAACTTTATCGATTAAATAATAAACGAAATAAATGAGTGAAGAATTAAAAGCAAATAATTACACCAAAACAGGAAGTCCTTTTGGTATTTATGAATCATATACAATTGGTGCGACAACTATCAATGAGCTGAAGAAATATAAAATAGTCCCTAATAAGGATTATGTCTCTGCCAGGTTCTCTGCCAGGTTTTCACGAAAAACGGGTTAAAAGAGGTAAAATATGAGAAATATTAATCTATTTCAATCTTATATCCTATTGATTATCAATAAAAGAAAAGGAATAGAATACAACTTTAAACCCTCATAATCAGGGGGTCGTCAGATCATGCCTGACTAGGCCCACTTGAAAATCAACCACTTATGATTCGTTTCATAGGTGGTTTTTTCTTTTGTGCCAGATCGGTGCCAGGTTTTGGATTTTTTGAGGGAAAACAGGGGTTAATAGAGGTGAAGGGATGGAATTGTTTGAACATTATCTTATTTTCAACTATAATATATAAAACATGGAAGTACATCACCCACACCACCCAAGTCATAAAAAGAAATGGTCTGAATATATTCTTGAATTTTTCATGTTGTTTTTTGCTGTTACGCTGGGATTTTTTGCCGAAAATGTAAGGGAGCATCAAGTAGTGATTGAAAGAAAAAACCAGAATTTATTAGCAATGGTACAGGATTTAAAAAGAGATTCTGTACAAATAGAGCAAAGAATTTTAGAGTATACCAAAGCCATTAAAACTTTTGAAAACTTAAAGTACGCTTCGTATCAGTATCATAATAAACAAATGAGCGAACCTGATTTTATAAACTATGTTACCAATCAATACGATTCATCAAATATTGGAGATAGTTTTTTTGCAAACAATTCGGCTTATAAAAACACCATTGCAACGGGTAGTTTAAGTGTAATTACCTCATTACCTATCAAGCAGCTTATTGCAGAATATTACGAAGAACTAAGTGTTAAACTCTCCGATAACAACAGAAATTTAGATGAAGAACTCAATGAGTATATTCATTCGGATATGCAAATTGGGAATTCAATCAATTCAGATGTCACTAAAAAATTTGCTAAACTAACACATGAACAAGTATTGGAGGACTATAAAAAAAATTCTGCATTTAAGTCAGCAATACTAAGTCCAACATTTAGTATTCACACCAATAAATTTGAAATGAGGTGCGATTATTACTTATATCTTATGAAAAGGTTTCAATCTGTAAATATTCAGTTGCTAGCCGCATTAGCAAAATCAGATAGCTAAAATCATTCAAATTAAGAAATGGTTAATACATGTAAAAAAGAGGTTTATTGGATTCATAATGCGGTATTCTATAAACATTTTCTTATTTTCAACTATAATACTAAAATATGGAAGTACATCACCCACACCACCCAACTCATAAAAAGAAATGGTCTGAATATATCTTAGAATTTTTTATGTTGTTTTTGGCAGTTACACTAGGTTTTTTTGCTGAAAATATTAGAGAACATTATGTAGAAAAACATAAAGCAATTGTCAGTATTCAGAATTTATACAAAGATCTTAAAGAGGATTCGGTTAATTATATTACTTCAATACGTACAAGAAATAAACAAGATTCTTGTTTTGAAATAATTAGTCAACTCTATGAAAAAAATGAAATAGAAAATAAAATTCCTTTGTTATACGCTGCTCATTCTGAAATTGCTACAAGAATAATGCCTACAATGAACAAAATGGCATCTGATCAACTAAAAAATTCTGGTGCATTAAATTACATAGAAGATGAACGCTTAAAAAAGGAGATTCAAAGCTATGCAAATGATGCAGAAGGATTAAAAATTAGAGAGCAACGAGAATATAGCTATATGGATAGGATGATAGATCCTATTACAACAAGTTATTTTGAATATAAGTTTTTTCAAAATATTAGTGCTTTTGAAAATTTTGACATTACTCAAAATGATATTAAAATCAAAATAGAAATTCCAAATAATTTAAGATTAAATAAACAAGCAACATTTGATTGGGATAACTATTTTTCAATATTGGCAATGCTTAGGACAATTAGAAAATCTACTGATAGAAGCTATACAATACCAATACAAAAAAAATGCAACAAATTAATTGAACTTGTAAGAATTTATTTAGACGAAAATAATGCTTTAATTAAAGAATAAACGAAAATATGGAAGTACATCACCCTCACCACCCAACTCATAAAAAGAAATGGTCTGAATATATTTTAGAATTCTTTATGTTGTTTTTAGCTGTTACACTCGGTTTCTTTGCTGAAAATATACGTGAACACATGGCAGAGAATGCAAAAAAGAACGAACTCATAAAGTCAGTATCAACTGATTTAAAAAGGGATTTAAATCAGTTGACTTTTCACAAGGAATTCGATTTAAATAAAATTAAAGTGTGTGATAGTTTGATTGAAATTCTTAAAAAAGATCCTTCAAAAGTGGATCAACAAGAATATTACCGCCTATTAAGCAATGTAGTTATGTATTGGCATTTTATTCCAAATAATAGAAGCAGAATTGATGCTGAATCAAAAGGTTATTTATCTATTAAAGAAAATGATGAATTAGCTCAATATATATCAAAATACAATTTCTTCTTATTTGACCTAGAAGATGTAACTAACACATTTGGAAGAACATCAGAGAAAATAAGTATGGAGAAAATGAAATTTATGGTTGACCCTGAATTATATGATAAGGCTTTTAGATATCCTTCAGTTCAACTTCATCATAAAATGGGAATCGAAAAAATTAAACAAGAGGACCTTAAAGAGTATCGTCTTTTTTTAACTGAAACCAAATTTGGTTTTCAAATTGCATTATACAATATTGATTCTCTTCAATTTTATGCTAATAAAGCAGTCGCATTCATTGATAAAGAATATGGTAAAGAATAAAAATCAATTTTAACAAATAACATGGAAGTACACCACCCTCACCACCCAACTCATAAAAAGAAATGGTCTGAATACATTTTAGAATTTGTCATGTTGTTTTTGGCAGTAAGTATGGGTTTTGTAGCTGAAAATGTGAGGGAAAAATATGTAGAAAAAGAAAGGTCTGAAGAACTTATACAAGCTTTTATAATTGATATAAAATCAAACCAAAATCAATTAGATTCATTGATAGTTCAAAATCAAAGGTGTTCAAATTATTTTGACTCATTAAGTATTAATCATGCTAGTATTGATCATTCTATTGATTTAATGGAACTTTCTAAATCCTTGGATTTTTGGATGTATAGATTTATGAATAGAAAAACAATTTTTGAACAGATGAAAAGTTCGGGTTCATTAAGATATATACAAAATAAAGGAAATTTAAATGCAATTCTACAATATGAGGAACATGCTGGAGAAAACGCACATATTGACCCCCTCATCGCGTTTCAAATTGACCACCCTAAGTTGTTGTTTTCTTAAAGAGGGTAAAGAGCAGTTTGGGCATATTAAAAATAAGGGTTTTTATTCTTTTTCACTCTCTTTAGATATTTGTTTTTTTCTAAGTGACTCTCCTTTAAGTTCTATTCGGTGCGCATTATGTACCACTCTATCCAGTATCGCATCTGCGATAGTTTGCTCTCCAATAACCTCGTACCAACCCTTGATTGGTAATTGAGAAGTAATGATAGTAGAACGTTTCCCATGCCTGTCTTCGATTATTTCCATTAAGGAACTACGGCTTTGATGATCAAAGGGTTGTATACCAAAGTCATCAAGTATGAGTAGGTCTTGTTTTTCTAACCGGTTCATTTCTTTGATAGATGAGCCATCTGCTTTGGCCATCTTAAGCTGGGCCATTAGTTTGATAGTATTGGTATAGTATACTTTAAATCCAAGCTGGCATGCCTGATGGCCAATAGCAGATGCTATAAAACTCATGGTCGCTGAGTAGAGCAATATCCTCATAAGTAATATGTAGTGATAAGAACCTAGCAATATACCTTTTAAGGGTATTACGGGCTACGCCCGTAATAATACTGATTTGTTTTTTACTAGTTCCTTCGGTAAAATACCTGAGTACCTGTCTTAACTTAAGCATAGCGATGGGTTTATTAGCCATAGTCTACTGTATTGGTTTATTTACCAACTTCAGTATTTATGGCATCCCAAACAAATACTCTTTAACTCTTTTTAAGGGGTGGTCAATTTGCTGCGCTACAGGGGGTCAACTTCGAGCGCTACGAGTGGTCAATTTGAAACGCGATGAGGGGGTCAGTTTAAGCGTTTTTTCCACCCACAGAGTTAAACTCAACAGAATCAAGGGTTTATGAAGTAAAATTCGTAAACCCTTTTTCTTTGGGATTACGTCTCTGCCAGGTTCCTGCCAGGTTTTGTCTTTTTAAAGTGAAAACAGAGATTAAAGAAGGTTAAGACTTGGAACTATTTGTAAATAATTACATGAATGTTAAATTTTTTTAGTTTAAGTAATTATTAAGCATCAATTTAAAATACATTATTAGTGCAAGTAATAATTTTGATTACCATTTATTATTCACAAAACTGAATTTTATGAAAAAACTATTATTCATTTTAATCATTTCTACTATCACATTTTATGCTTGTCAAAAAGAAAATGTTGTTGATTTAAGTTCTTCCAACACAACAAATCCAGTAAAAGTTTATTTAACGGACGGTCCATTAAGGTTAGATACAGTTAACTTAGATATTAAATTAGTTGAATTAAAATTAGATACAAATAAGCTTCACAAAATGGATGATCATTTTGGCGACAATGACTTTGACTTTTTAAATAATGGAAAAAGTAGAGATGGTTTTGGTTTCTGGGATACATTGACATTCACTCCAGGCGTTTATAATATTGCTGCATTAAGAAATGGTGTTGATCAAGCAATAGCTTCAGGAAATGTACCTGGAACAGTTAGAAAAATTAGAATTACACTCGGAAATAATAATAGTATTGTACAGAATGGGGTGAGTTATCCTTTAGTTATAAGTGGTAATTATGTATATGCTAGTTTTAATAATGAACATCGTCAAAAAGATTCATTAAATGCAGCAGCTACTGCTCTAAAAGTTGATATTGATTTATTCAGATCAATAATTTTTAATAACGGAGTGTATTATTTTAATCCAATATTAAAACCATTTAGCGATAGTGCTTTTGCAAGTGTATATGGGATAGTAGCTCCAATTGATATTAAGCCATTAATTACTATTTATAATAATACAGATACAAGTTTTGGTATTGCAGAAAGAAACGGCTTCTATAAAGTAAGAGGAATTAAACCTGGCACCTATAATGTTAAATTCTCTGCGCCAAATGGATATAAGGATACAACTTTAACTGGATTAGTATTAACTGCAGGCACTCCAAAAAAATTAGATAATATTACTCTGCATAAATAAAATGCAAATAGCTTAATAGCTAAAATATAAAGGGTTTATGAAGTAAAATTCGTAAACCCTTTTTATTTTGGATTACCTCTGCCAAGTTCCTGCCAGGTTTAGTGTTTTTGGAGGGAAAACAGGTGTGATTGGAGGTGAGCCTTATTAAAAATAATTACGCTCTAAAAAGAATTTCTGACATAAGGGGTGCTTGCAATAGGAAGTATATATAAAAAATATTAAATTCATATTCATAAAACTATATAAATTCATGAAATTCAAAATCTTAATTACTTGTCTTCTAGCATTCATAATAATAAATTCATCTGCACAGAAAACATTAAATGTAATGCCATATCCTCAAAAAGTGGATGTGACTGATGGAGAGTTAGTACTTGATAAAATAACAATTATAAAGTATGAGGGACCTCAAAGTTCAATTATAAGTAGTGCGATTGCTAGATTTATTACTAAATATAAAAATGCAAGTCTTAAGCAGATTAAAATTGTTGAATCAACTGAAATGCCAAATATTTTAATCAAAAAAATAAGTCTACAGCAACTAGGAATTAATAATTTAGAAGCTTATAAAATTCAAATTGATAAAAATATTCAAATAGAAGCAGGATCTGATAAAGGTATTTTATATGCATTAGAAACCCTTTATCAATTAATAAATATCAAAACTAATGTTGTAAGTTTTCAAAAAATTTCAATTCAAGATTGGCCTACTTATGAATGGAGGGGAATGATGATTGACGTTGCAAGACATTTTATTCCAATGGATGTAATGAAAAGAAATATAGATGCAATGGCAGCTATGAAATATAATACATTACATATTCATATTTCAGATGATGAAGGATTTAGAATTGAATCTAAAAAATATCCTAAGTTACAAGAACTTGGTTCAGATAGTAAATACTACACTCAAAATGAAATGAAAAATTTTGTAAAATATTGTAAGGAACGAGGAATTGATGTATATGCTGAATTTGATTTACCTGGACATAGTCAATCTTGGTTTGTTGGGTATCCAGAGCTAGCTGCGGAGAAAAAAACTTATCAAGTAGGCCCAAGATTCAAAATTGAAGGAGAAAAACAACTTGATTTAATGAGTTTGATGAAAATAATGAATACAACACCTACTCCATCTCTTGATGTCAGTGCAAAAGTAACTTATACTTTCTTAGATAATTTAACCAAAGAAATGAAGCCTATATTTAGTAAAGCATACTTGCATATGGGATTAGATGAGAATAATGGAGTCGCTTGGTTAAAAAATCCTAAAATTGTTTCATTCATGGAAACTAAAAATATTAAGTCAACACATGAATTGCAAAATTATTTTGCATACATGTTTTCTAAAATTATTGAAAAAAATGGATTAACTCCCATTGCATGGGAAGAAGCATTTCACAAAGGATTAAATAATAATACAATTGTTCAAGTCTGGAAACCCTCTTTTATGGGACCAATAATATCAATTGATACCATTTCGGCTAATGGTAATAAAAGTATAATTTCAAGAGGATTTTATTTAGATGTATTTATGCCAGCTTATTATCATTATTTAAATCCAGATTTTATAAAAGAAAAGACTGATAACAAATTGTTAGGTGGTGAAGCCGCAATTTGGACTGAATTAGTAGACGAAAATAATTTCGAGTCAAGGGTTTGGCCTAGGGCAGCAGTTATAGCAGAAAGATTATGGTCATCCTATAAAATACAAGATGTAGATAATATGTATGAAAGATTAAATTTAATCAATCATAAGTTATCTTGGAATGGATTACAAAATATTTCTAGTATTGATAAAAATTTGGATCAATTTACAAATTCTCAATTAAACGAAAATGACAAAACATTATTAAGTTTAATTACTCCAATAAAAGGTTATAAAAAAATAATGGGTATCATGATAAAACCTGAATCTAATAAGCCAACTTCATTTAGGCAATTAAGTGATATTATTCCTATTGATGCTTCAGGTAAATGGTTATTTAGAAAAAAAGTGAAAAAATATCTGGAAAATCCAACAGAAGAAAACAGAATTTCTATAGAGCAAACATTAAAAACATGGGAAGGTCTATCAAGTAATAATAAAAAAATGAATAATCTATCTATAATTCAAAAACATGCTGAAAATTTAATAACCATAAGTACACAATTATTAAATTACTTATCTACTAAAGATGAAAATCTAAAAAATATTATAATCAAACAAATATCTACTGCTCGAACACCACAATATGAAACAGAACTGTCCGTTTTGGATGAATTAGAAGCTTTAGTCAATGGAAAATTTAAAGAATTAGATATGAGTTTATCTGTTTTTTAAATCTAAAATTTTTAATTACTTCTTTCTATTTGACAATTGTCTAAACTGTAAATCATCAGCATAAAGTGGACAAAATATAATCTAAATTAGTAGAGGGTTTCCATCCCGAACAATCAATTAATGCTATCGAGGACTTTGTGGAGTATAATAAACATCAATACTACCATGAATCACTGCAAAATATAACCCCTTCAGATGTATATTATGGAAGACAAGAACAAATACTCTAAAAAAGAGCACTCATTAAACAACAGTCACTAAAAAGACGAAAACAACTATTTTTAAAAGAAAAAATCTTAGATTTAAACAAAGAAACTCTCTACAACTAAACTGTCCACATTCTTTGACAACATACAATGATGTTTTTAAAAATAATTATTTCCAAAAACAATAGCTTCGAACATTTTTGAAAAATTGATTTTGAGTCGAAAAATTTTGACCCTGGCCTCTTTCCTAACATCATTATTGTTCTGAAATTTGAAGCCAGATTTGAGGCTAAAAAATCTATACGATTTGATTTTAGCTTATCAGTGCCTATACTTATTCAATAAATCCTCATTTTTAGAAAAACTCGAAGCTTTTTCGACAATTAATTATTTTCAGATTCGAATCACTAGCAGGTAATTTATCGATGTCCAAGTGGATAATTGACATTCACATTTTGCTTTCTTAAATAAAATAATGTAAAAAGTAGCCCAATCATTATGATATAACTAAGTGGATTTGCAAAATTCAGGGTCCAACCAAATAACTTTAGTCTCTTGCTGATAATAATTCGTTTATCCTCTTTATTGAAGTAGAAAATACCTAGTTTCCAGTTTTTCGAATCGTCGTGCCACTTATTCTTGAGTTCTTGACTATACATGTTAGACTTTCGTTTTATTTAATATTTCGAGAATCCTGTCGAGTTTATCCATCTCTATTTTACTTAATTGCAATTGCAATGCTTCTATTTCCTTCTTTGCATCAATATTGGTTTGATAGTCATGCTGTGCCTGTTCACGATCCCTTTGGTTTTGTCGGTTTTGGGACATCATAATAATAGGTGCAGCATAAGCTGCTTGTGTCGAAAAAATAAGATTCAATAAAATAAATGGATAAACGTCCCAATGTTTTACAAAACCAACTACGTTTAATGCCATCCAAAATAGTACTATTATTGTTTGCCATATGATGAATTTCCATGACCCCATACCATTGGCTACAGAATCTGCCAATTTATCTCCAAATTTCATTTTCTCTTTATGCTTCTGGTGCCAGGTTTTATTTTCCATAGTGTTTTAGTTTTTTACAAATCTACTAGATTGTTTTACTCGAAACTATTTAATATGCCAATTTTACTTTACAAAATTACCATATTTCGATAAAGTCAGATTATACTTACTAATAGGATTTAAGGATTCCCTTATTTTATCCAAAGGACCCATTATCTTTTCATGTTCGAAAATCAATCCCAACAATGCCCTTGTAGATGAAGGGTATTTCATGGATAATTGTACTAGCATATCCCTATCTGCTTTCTTATACTTTCTTATAATTATGTGATACATTACAGTTAAACACTGCAAATACGGCAACTCTAAAATATATAAAGAGTTCTGAAACTTAAAAGTGCTTGTTATTTTATCAATAACAAGCACTCTACCAAATTAAGCATTGTATTTAAATTTAATTTTCAAAGCCTATAAAATTCCAATTTGCCTTTCGACATGTTTCATTAAATTCCTTGATTTCTTTAGACAATAAATTATTTTTTTCTGCTTCATATTTTAACCATTCTGCATGCAATTCATTGTACCTTTTAATTTGTCCTTCAGTAACAAAAGCAGAAGATCCAGATCCATCAATTTCTCCTTTTACAAAAATGATATTTGCACTTAATTTATTTACGAAATTAATTACATCATCATTAGACTGAGATTTAGATTGTATCAGTGCTTCTTCCCAAGTTTTAATCGATGACAAAATTGATTTTGCTTTTACAGTTAAACTATCTAGGTCTTTTCGATTTTCTGCTCTTTTTACGAAATCATTTAATTGATTTTGCACTTTTCTCATCTGCACAACAGATACATGAATCGCTTCCACATCATCAGATGCCAATTTTGAATATTTATCTTGTAATTCATAATCCGCATCTGTATAATTTAATCTTGGATCTGCTAATACTTTAAATGAAGTAGTTAAAGTAGTATCATTAATTTTCAATCTAACACTGTAATTGCCAGGAATTACTTTTCTTCCTGCATTACTACCCTCGATATAAACATTTTCAATAGTTGGTAAATTTGCATAATGCAAATCCCAAACAAACCTATTTAAACCCGATCTAACTTCAATTGAGGGATCATCTGAAATACTATTATTACTTGTGGCTGCAGTAGGTTTATCTTTATAATAGGTTCTTATTAAATGATTAGAAGCATCCAAGAATTCTAAACTTAGAGATTTTACTGAATCTTTGTTTTGAATATGATAATAAACAACAGCACCTGTTGCAGGGTTTCCCATAATTGTGCTTATTTTATCTTCTTTTTCTTTAAACTGTCTGTCTAATGAACTAGAGCCAGATATTCTATATACATTATTAACTGGCATTAGACTATAGGCTGCAGTAATGGTAGAAGCTACTTTTCTTAAAGGAGCCATGTCGTCTAAAATCCAAAAAGCTCTTCCTTGTGTGGATGCCAATAATTTATTTTGATGTAATTTTAAATCTGTAATTGGGACAATAGGCAAATTTAATTGTAATTGTCTCCAATGAGCTCCTGCATCATAAGAAATATAAAATCCAGTTTCGGTGCCTGCATATAATAAACCTTTCACTTCTGTATCTTCTCTGACAACTCTGGCAAAAGCACCATAAGGAATTCCGTCAGTTATTTTTGACCATGTTTTTCCATAGTCAGTGGATTTATATATTATCGGAGTAAAATCATTGAACTTGTATTTATTTACAGCAATATAAACAGTACCCTTGTCAAAAGGGGAAACTTCAATAGAATTTACTAAATTTCCTTTAACTCCTTCTGGAGTAATATTAGTCCAAGTTGCTCCATTATCTTTAGTTATATATACTAAACCATCATCAGATCCTGTGTAAATCAATCCTTTTTCATGAGGTGATTCAATCACGTAAGTTATAGTACAATAGTTTTCACCACCTGCACCCTCATTGGTATAAGGTGTCCCACTCATTCCCATCTTTGTAGTATCATGTGTAGTAAGGTCTGGAGAAATTGCTTTCCAAGATTTTCCTAAATCAGTGGTTTTAAATAAAATATTTCCTGCATGATAATAAGCATCTTCATGCATAGAGCGTACAATAGGTGCATTCCAATTAAATCGATATTTCATATCTTTTGGTTGCAAGGATTGATACTGAATTGGAGCAACCATTACACCTACCTCTTCATTGTTCTTAGTATCTAATACACCAATTGTTCCTTGGTAAGAACCTCCAAGAACATATCTTGGATTATTAGGATCAAATGCTAAAAAAGCTGATTCGCCTCCTGCACTATAAGACCAATCCCTTTCTGTAATGCCGCCCCAAGAAGTAGTTTGGTTAGGAATCTTAACACTTGAATTATCTTGTTGTCCTCCGTATACATTAAAGGGAAAAAGATTATCCGCATTGACTCTATAAAATTGTGCAGTTGGTTGATTATTCTGAGAACTCCATGATTTGCCACCATTAAAAGAAACCGATGCGCCACCATCATTTGAAACTATCATGTTTTTATTGTTACTTGGATTAATCCATAACTGATGAAAATCTCCATGAGGTGCTCTAAATGATTGCCATGTTTTACCTCCATCTGTCGATTTCAAAGCAGGTGAACTTAATACATAAACTGTATTTTCGTCTACCGGATCTGCAATACATTCTATATAGTACCAGGCTCTTTGAACTAAACGATGATCCTTACTAATTCTATCCCAAGATTTTCCTGCATCATTTGAAACAAATAATCCGCCTTGTTCTTTTTGTGAGTCACTCTCTACTAATGCATAAACAATATCTGAATTTGCTTTAGAAACAGATACACTCATTTTACCTAGTTCTTTGGGTAACCCATTTTGAATCTTTTCCCAAGTATCTCCACCATTTGTACTCTTATATAATCCACTTCCTTTACCTCCACTTCTTACTTCCCAAGGTAGACGTCTGTAATCCCACATAGCTGCATATAAAATCCTAGGATTGTTTAAATCCATACTTAAATCAACACAGCCAGTATTTTCATCAACATATAAAGTTTTTATAAAAGATTTTCCTCCATCAATAGATTTATAAACGCCTCTTTCTTCATTCGGACCATGCAATGCTCCTTGTGCAGCCACATAAACAATGTCTGGATTTGTAGGATGAATACGAATATTCGCAGTATGTCTTGTTAATTCTAATCCTAAATGCTTCCATGTTTTTCCAGCATCTGTTGATTTATATACTCCATCTCCATACGATGTCATTACTCCTCTAGGTGGGTGTTCTCCCATGCCTACATAAACGATATTAGGATCTGATGCTGCAACTGCAACAGCCCCAACTGAACCTGTTTTAAAATAACCATCAGAAATATTTTCCCAACTATCACCTCCATCATCTGTCTTCCATAAACCGCCACCTGCAGTTCCCATATAATAGGTATAAGGTTGCCCAATAACTCCAGTGGATGTTACAGATCTTCCACCGCGCATGGGTCCAATATTTCGCCAAATTAATGGTTTGTAATAACTCGTTTCATTAACGGTGTTGACTGCTGGTTTTGTAATCAAAACTTTTTTTTGTGCTATTACACTAATTGGTAACAATAAAAGAGCTGCCTTGAAGATCGAAATTCTCATGAATATTTTTTTAATTGTGATACAAGTTAATAAAAAAAGAGCACTCTATAAATACTCTAAAAATTAAGTATCAGGCAAATAAATTAATAAACTTATTTGCATTTGTCATCAATTAGGAATAGATGAATAATCATATGGTTTAAGAATAAATTAATTCTTTTTTAAAATATCTGGAAATTAATAGGCAAAAAAATACCACTTACTCCTAGGCAAGTGGTATTTGATATTGTTTTTTAAAGTTTTAATTTTTAATAGTCTTTAGCATTTCTAGAACCGCTGCTTCGATTTGGGTATCTTTTCCATTCAAGAAATCTTCATATTTTAAAGGCACTTTAATATCTGGTTCCAACTGTAAATTTTCAGTAGGTCTTTTTTCTTTGCCAATGGTAGCAACCATAGGAATTCCAAAAACAATAGTTGGATCAATTTGCGTTTCCCACCAAACAGCAGTACCAGTTCCTGGTACTGGCATTCCAATCAATTTTCCTATGCCATTGTCTTTATAAATGTAAGGAAAAATAAAAGCATCGCTGTAATTGCCCTCGCTCATAAGTACACAACTTGGTTTTTGCCAACGGTCCATAGGTTCTGTGGCAGGAACTAAATTGCCTTGAGGTGCAAATTGCAAATAAGATTTTCCACTAAACAATGTGCTTAAATCATTGTGCAACCAGCCACCTCCATTAAAACGAGTATCAATAATCAAAGCTTTTTTATTTCTATTTTTTCCCATCACTTCATCAATCACAGATCGGTAGCTTCCATCATTCATTCCTTGAATATGAACATACCCTACTTGACCATTACTTAATTTATCAACCATATTGTACATTAAATTGGTCCATCTCTTGTACATTAAATTAGATTCATCTCCAAATGAGATTGGCTTTACAGACTCTTCAAATGATGTTTTAGTTTTAGGATCTATTCCAGAAATTAATACATTTTTTCCCACTTTTCTATTTAATAACTTAGCCCAGTCATCATTACTGCTAATCAATTCTCCATCTATTTTTTCAATAATTACTCCTTGCTTAATGGCTGTACTTGCTTTGCTAAAAGGGCCGCCTTCTAAAACTTCTGAAACTTTCAAACCGATGCCTGCATATGTTTCATCATACAAAAGACCTAAGACGGCAGTAGCGTCCCCATTCATATTTTGTGGTGAATATCTACCTCCTGTATGGGAACCATTTAATTCACCCAAAAGCTCACTTAACAATTCTTGAAAATCATAATTGTTACTCACATGTGGTAAGAATTTTTGGTATGTATCTTTGTACATTTCCCAATTAATCCCATGAATAGTTGGATCATAAAATTTTTCTTTTACTTGTCTCCAACAATGTTCAAAAATATAAGCACGTTCTTCTGCTGCATTTAAAACCATTTCTCCGGAAATACCAATTGGAGTTGATTTTCCAGCATCATCTATTTTGAGTAAAGAACCATTGTTATTTACAAAAACTGATTTCCCATCCTTTGAAATTTCTAAACTACTTCGACCTGCACCTATTTTTGCTAATATTTTTGTCTCCTTTGTTCTAGTATCACTAACCCATAAATCAAACCCTTTTTCAAATGAAGCTAAATAATATATTTTACTTCCATCATTACTTAAAGCATAATCGCTAATGGTAGCACTATTGATGGTTAATCTCACTTTTCTATTTTCTAAATCACTAAAAACTGGACTCCATTTTTTTAATGTAGAATCTTTTTTATTATTAGCTGATTGATCTTTTAATAGAGCATATTCCTCTTTAGATAATTTAAATTCATCAAAAGCAGCAGGATCTAAAAATGCACCATAAATATCAACTTCCCTACTTCCTTGATAAGCCAAAGATCTTCTGCCGTCTTTATTATTTTCCCAAGTAATTAATTTACCATCCATTGCCCACATTGGATTTCCTTCACCAAAACCACTATTAATTGGGTGCATAATTTCGCCAGTACCATCAGCTTTAATGACTGCTGCATGAGCAGCGCCAAATCCAAAATAATTATCTGAAGTAATAAGGTATTTACTATCAGGGCTCCAATTAAAATCAATGTCCCCATCCGCATAACTATAATTTCGACCAAGTGGCAACAATATTCTTGTCTTTTTAGTTGCCAAGTTTAAAACTTTTAAACTATTTCTATTTTCTAAATAAGCTACTTCCTTCCCGTCAGGAGAATATTTTGGTAAAAATTCCTCAGCAGGTGTATTTAACAACACTTCTTCTCTAAGTGTTGTGGCTGCATAAAAATATGCTTCTTCTTTTCTAACAATAGTGCTAGTATAAATATCCCAATTATCATTACGCTCAGCAGCATAAATTAATGTTTTTCCGTCTGGAGACCATTTCACCATTCTTTCTTGTTGTGGTGTATTAGTAATTCTTTTTGTTTGAGTTCCTTCAACACTTGTTACAAATATTTCACCTCGAGATACAAATGCAATTTCTTTGCCATTAGGAGATAAAGCAAACTCACTAACATTACCATTGATGGCAATATTTTTTTCTAATGTTTGTCTACTTTCATTTGCTATTTGAATATTTACTTTTTTAGGAGACTCATTTTCTTTTAAAGTATAAATTTCACCATCATAGGTAAAACATAAAGTATTGTTTTTGCTCACACTTAAATGTCTGACAGGATTATCTTTTAAATTGGTTAATTGCTTTTCATTACCTCCATTCAATGATAATTTAAATATATTTTGATTCCCGTTTTTTTCACTTAAATAAAAAATGGCTTGATCATCATTTCCAAAAACTGGCTCTCTGTCTTCCCCTTCGTAATTACTTACTTTCTTGTACTCGTTTTTAGCTATATCCATAATCCAAATATCTCTAGTTACTGAAGAAGTATGGTGTTTGCGCCAAGGATCTTCATATCCTTTTCTATCTTGAAATACAATTTGATTGCCATTTTCATTATAATGTGCATTTTCCATTCCTGCAGCCGAAATCAATACTGGTTTCCCTCCTGTAACTGAAACTTCATAAGTATTTTGAAAAAGTCTAGGACTATAAAAACGAATATTATTAGAAGCCACATTTCTTGCGCTTCCAAAAATTATTTTTTTATCGTCTATTGAAAAATCAAAAGGGTAATCATTAGCAGAATTAAATGTAATTCTTGTAGCTGTCCCACCAATAGATGGCACAGTGAAAATATCAAAATTGCCATAACGATCACTAGCAAAAGCAATAGTCTTACTATCATGGCTCCAAACAGGCATCATATCATGTGCTTCATGTATAGTCAATGGCTGTGCAATCCCGCCAATTGCATCAACAACATAAATATCACCTTTGTATCCAAAAGCAATTTTTCTACCATCGGGCGATATTGCGGGGTAGCGCATCCATAGTGGTTGTGTTTGTGCAAAAACATTGCTTACTATAAAAAGTAATAATAATTTAAAAATGATTTTTTTCATATTTGATATAGTTAAGTTGATAAATTTCGATAATTAAATAAATACTTTTTGAGGGTATGTTAAATATTATTTTTATGAAAAGAGTAATCTTTGCTTTGGGTATTTTATGTTTTTATCATAATGAAACAGTTGCCCAATCAACAAAATTTGTACAACAGATTAATACAAATGCTTATGGGGAGGGATTGTTTGATTTTACAGGCCATATAAATCCAGGTGGAGAAAAATATTTTTTCATTCATGTATTTTTATTGTCAAAACTAATTAAAGATAATAAATTAGCTTAAATTGAAAGTATAAACTAAGAACTATGAAAACGAATGTTCTATCAACATGGCTTATTGCCGTTTCCTTATTTTTAAACAGCACTGGTCAAGCACAAACAGGTAAAACTGGTGCAGTAAGAGTAGTAGTAGCTGGCACTTCCCATGGACATGCTGCATGGATATTAAATAAACCCAATCGTCCCGAAATGGAAATTGTGGGTATTTACGAACCCGATAAAACCATCGCCGAAAAAAATGCAAAAAAATACCATTTGGATCCTGCTTTGTTTTATAACAATTTAGGTAAAGTATTGGATGCAAAAAAACCAGAAGCAGTGGTGGCATTTGGTTCCATTAAAGAGCATTTATTGGTCGTGCAAGAAGCTGCACCAAAAGGTATTCATATTATGGTAGAAAAACCTTTAGGAGCAAGCTTATCAGATGCATTGCAAATGGAAGCTTTAGCAAAAAAATATCATGTTACACTGTTAACCAATTTTGAAACTTCTTGGTATCCATCTACCTACGAAACTTTTAGAATGATAAAGGATAGTAATTATGTAGGACAAATAAGAAAAGTAGTATTTCATCATGGACATCAAGGACCAAAAGAAATTGGGGTGAGTGATGAGTTTTACAATTGGTTAAGCGATCCTATCAAAAATGGTGGCGGTGCAATTGTTGACTTTGGCTGTTATGGTGCCAATTTAATTACTTATTTAATGCATGGTCAGATGCCTGTATCTGTCACAGCAGTGACCAATCAATTCAAACCCAAATTGTATCCAAAGGTGGATGACAATGCTACCATTATTTTAAACTACGCAAAAACACAAGCCATTTTGCAAGCGTCTTGGGATTGGACTTTTGCAAGAAAAGATATGGAAGTATATGGAGATAGCGCTTATATAATTGCAGTGAATGCCAATAGAATGCGCTTTAGAAACAAAGAAGCTTTGCCAGAATATGAAAGAAATTTAACCGATAAAGACATTCACGTATATACAGACCCATTTTCTTATTTACATGCTGTGCTAAGAGGCTATGAAAAAATAGAACCCTTTGGATTGTACTCGATCGAAAATAATATTGTGGTAAATCGAATTTTAGAAGCAGCCAAACAATCAGCAAAAACTGGAAAAACTATTTACACTAAATAATTTTTAAGGACGCTGATTGTTTACAACTGAAACTTATTTATTCTATTCGAAAGATTTTGCAGATTTATTTCTAAAATCAATATTATTGAAAATTGAAATTCTAATAATATCTAAATTAGAAAATTTATTTTTAGCACTTAATTGCTGATATACATTGGTATAACCAAACTGAAAAATATTGTCTTTATTCATATAATAATAAAATCCAATCGCATTTTTGCTAGAGCATCTTTATCAGTTATTGGTTTTGCATTACTCATTTCTTGTGCTTGTTTTTTTAGAGCCGATTCTAAAGGTTCTATTAAATCATTTAGCTTATAGGTTATAAATCGTCAGCATGTAGTGGACAAAATATAGTCTAAATTAGTAGAGTGTTTCCATCATTAACAATTAAACAAAAAATGACATGGAACAGAATCCAAAACAATCTACTCAGAACTTAATCAAACAACGAAAATCTCTAAAATTAAACGGTACACTTTCTTTTACAACATATAGTGGTAAAACTATAAACATTTCTGCAAGGTTCTCTGCCAGGTTTTCACGAAAAACGGGTTAAAATAGGTGAAATATGAGAAAAATAAATCTATTTCAATCTTGTATCCTATTGATTATCAATAAATGAAAACGAATAGAATCCATATTTAAAAGCTCATAATCAGGGGGGTCGTCCGATCATGCCGGACTGGGCCCACTCAATACAATAGAGGGTTTCAGTGAATTAAAGCTGGGACCCTTTTTTATGATTTGCATACAATTTGCACCACAAAGCATTTTTTACAAAATACCTTTTAAAGGGGTATCAATTTTAAATACCAATATATAGTTTACATGGTATTTTCATTACAAATACCCAATCAGATATTTACGGATAAATACGGATATAAATATTTACAATTATCAGATATGTTTTCGTATATTTACAGATAAATACGGATATAATGAGTATAATAATAAACAACCTACAACTTGACTTAGGCATGAAAATCATGTCCGAATTGTCAAAAATTGATCGTTTTGATGCGACTTGGGCTAGTATTGAAAAAAGAGAAGGTAGCACATTAATCCAATTAAAAAGCATAGCAACGGTTAAAAGTGTAGGCGCTTCTACAAGAATTGAAGGTTCCAAAATGACCGATGACGAAGTAAGTGTATTAATTGAAAACATAAACAAATCTTCTTTTGAAGAAAGAGACCAACAGGAAGTGGTGGGCTACTTTGAAACCTTAGATACAATTGCTGAAAATTATACATCAATTGGTATTACAGAAAGTCAAATCAAGAGCTTACATAATCTCTTAATGAAACACAGTGTAAAAGATGCATGGCATAAAGGTGAATACAAACAAATTAGTAATGAGGTTGAAGCCAATTTACCTGACGGCACAAAACAAACCATCTTCAAAACAACTGAACCTGGACTTCAAACACAGGACGCAATGATACGTTTAATTGAATGGTATAATAATGATAGAGAAACATTGCCTTTAGTAAAAGATGCTTTGTTTGTTTATGAATTTTTAAGCATCCATCCATTTCAAGATGGTAATGGTAGATTAAGCAGATTATTAGCTAGTTTACTTTTATTGAAGAATGGATATTCTTGGATACAATATGTAAGTTTCGAACATGAAATTGAAAATAGAAAATCAGAATACTACAAAGTCTTAATGGATGCACAAAAAAATAGACCTGGGGAAAACGTAACAAATTGGCTTATTTTTTTTACCAGCTGCATAAATAATATTCAAAGTAATTTAATGTTGAAATTAGAAGAAAGCAGAAAAGCAAGTGAAGCACTCACTCCTCGTGAACAAAGAATTAATTTCTATATACAAAATCATGCAGGATGTAGTTCAGGAGATATTTCGATCAAGTTAGATATCCCACTTCCAACTGTAAAGAAAACAATCATTGAATTATTAAATAAAAAAGTAATTATAAGAGAAGGTGTTGGAAGAGCAACTAGATATTATTCAATATAATGCAAGATAAATCTACCATGTAATAACTCATTTGATTGGAATTTGTTCCATTTTAGGGATTTGGAACATACTTAGATGATTTAATAATAGAAAATGATGGTTATATAGGCTAATTTTAATTCTATTATTTACATCAACTAACCATTAATGAAAAAATTATTAGTCATTTTAGTTCTTGCTTTCGTAACGAATGCAAATGCACAAAACAAACCCACTGAATTAGCCAAAAACTTAGGAAGCAACGCTTCAGTTGGCAAATATCTGAATACCAGAGGAATAAAACTTTACTATGAAATTTATGGCAAAGGGGAACCATTGTTATTCATTCATGGAAATGGAGGTTCAATGAATGCTTTTAAGTATCAAATTGATTTTTTTTCAAAAAAATATAAAGTAATTGGCGTGGATAGTAGAGCTCAGGGCAAGTCTGTAGACACCAGCAGCGTGTTAACCTACGAAATGATGGCTGATGATTTTAATGCACTATTAGATTCATTAAAAATTGACTCTGCAAATGTTATTGGCTGGAGCGATGGAGGTATTAATGGATTATTGCTTGCTATTAGGCATCCTAAAAAAGTTAAAAAGCTTGCTATTACTGGAGCAAACCTAGTACCTGATACTTCGGTATTCACTCCATATAATAATCAAATGAATGAATCGGATTTAGCAAAACTTAGATCTTTAAAACAAGATGCAAAAACAAAAAATGCTATAAAGGTTATTCATATGATGCAAGTGGAACCTAATATATCTTTAGCCGATTTGCATACTATTAAATGTCCTGTTTTAGTAATGGGTGGAGACAATGACTTAATAAAACCTTCTCATACCTTACAGATTTATGACAATATTCCACAAGCCTATTTATGGATATTGCCTTTTTCAGGACACGCTACACCACAAAGAAGAAGCAATGATTTTAACCCCAAAGTGCATGAATTCTTTAAAACACCTTTTCACTATGTGCAACAAGACGATTGGGATAAACATTAATTAAGAAAATCAATCATACAATAATAAAAAGAGGCTCCTATCACTAGGAGCCTCTTTTGTATTGGTAAACTTAAATTATTTTATAGCGTACACTTTGTAACTAACGCCCGTTTTTGTAAAACTGCCAACGCCTACAGTAACCGTATGATTTAACCAACTATATTTTGTAGATTTTGTTTCAAAAACTGGGTTGCTTCTAAAGTAATATTTTGATGGATCTATTTCCACACCATGTCCAGTATTAATTAGATTAAAAGTTTCGGTATCAGCATGTACATAGCCAGAATAAGTCATATAAATAGTTTCTTTATCCTCGGTCTGAATAACAGCTCTAACATCTACTTGATATGTGTTTTTTTCTATCTCCTTTCCAAATTCTGCACCCAATGGCAATAACTTACCTTTAATTAAACCAGTAACTTCGCCTTCATTCCAAGAATAAATTGCTCTAGGCCCTACCATTACTGGAGCATTAAGCGGTATAGATAAATCCATGATTTTTTCAGTTTTCAGCTCTTGGCTAAATACAACTGTGCTGATCATAATAAATGATGCTAATAAAATAACCTTTTTCATTTTGACTGTATTTAATTGTTTCAGTAGCAAAATACTGCCCAATTTGAAAAATTTTACTTGATTCCCTTTTAATTATGTTCCAAAAACGCCAAAAGGAACATTGTTTGACCTAAAATAACAGCAAATACTTACCTAGTATTTTAACTTCCTCTCTTTAAAAGAAAACACTTAAAACAAAATCAATGAAAAAATTATTAGTAATGGGCCTAGTTGCATTAGCAGTTAATGTAAATGCCCAAACCGCATCAGTAGGTAAGATTTTTGATGGTGAGGTTAAAGGCAAGAAAATTCAGTTAGGAACTGACAAAGCTGTAAATGCAGTTTTAGCGAATATTAAAGCATACAACTTAAATGACGGTTCAGACCTTGCTCAGTATGTTGATGATAAAAAACCAGGTGGTCTTAAAGCACAAATTACAGATTGGCATAAAAAAGTGAAAACGCTAAACGAAGTACCTCACGGTATTTTTTCTGTAAAAATTCAAGGAGAAAAATTTGAACAGGTGTTTGTATATGCTGATGAAGATAGAGTATACAAAAATGGCTCTACTCAAAAGTTAAAAGTAATGGAAGTTTTTGCAGTAACACCTGAAGGGAAAATTCAAGAATTTGCTCAATTTTCTCAAATTCCAGAATCTAATGAATTCGGAAAAACTACAGGCGGGAAGATATATGTAGGTAGTTCTAAAGGCTCAAGCTTACAATTCTCAAACAGAGGGGAAGTTGAGAAAATGGAAAAATTCATGGACGCTTATAACAAAATGGATGTAAAAACTTGTCAAGACCTAATGGCTGATAAAGTTACAATTCATGATTTTGATGGCGTTGTATTTACAATGACTAAAGATATGATTCCTGGTGTATTCGCTGAATACTCGTCATTAGACTGGAAGCCTATTAGCATTGTAGCAACAAAAATAACTGATACTGATCCTGCAGCTGGTGCATTAGTAAACGCAAGAGAAAAGCGCGTGTTTAAAAATGGTACAGTTTGGGAAAAGGAATTACTTGAATATTTCGAGTTTGATCTTGATGGAAAAATTTCAGCAATCACTCAATACTCAAGAGGCATCGACAAAAAATAAACTGCATTTTTATGTGAAGGGGTCTATGTAAAAAACATAGGCCCTATTTTTTGATAAATTATAAAAGCATTGTCGAGAAAGTTTTATCAATAAATAATAAAATATGGAAGTACATCACCACTCACACAAGCGAAAGAACTGGAAAGAATATATAACTGAATTTATAATGTTATTTGCAGCGGTAACGCTAGGTTTTATAGCTGAAAATTTAAGAGAACACCAAGTAATAAACCATCACTTAGAACAAAATAAAGTTGCTATTTTAAAAGATTTACAAGAAGATTCTACTGAAATCGCAAGAGTGCTAATTTTTGAGGATACATGTATTAATAGATTTAATAGGTTAAATAATATTTTGTATTTGGCTAAAACAAAAAAAATAAGCTATAAGCAATTAGAGGACTCCATTAAAGAATCTCCAAATTTGATTGCATATGCAACTACGCTATATATGAATAATAGTTCCTTTAAAAACATGCAATCCAGTGGATTACTGAGCAATCTAGAGGAAGGAGAATTGAAAAGCAATTTGGCTATTTATTACGAAGTAGTATTCAAAAACCTAGAGGCTTTAAATGAATTTTTCGATCAAATTGGGAATGTTTACAATAATTATTTACCAATTGGATATGGTAAAATATTTCGTGCAAATTATAAATTTTCAAAAGATTATGAATTAAATGACCCTTCAGTATATTTAAATTTTATGCTTTCACTTAATAAAACAAAAGATAACCTCCAATCCGATGAATTTATTTATGAGGTTCAAAAATATTATAATTATATATTTGTATATCGTCGTTCCTTAAAACGCGCTAAAGAAAGTAATGATAAACTATTAAAACTTTTAAGAACAGAAATTAAATAATTCAGAATTATGATCTTAATGATAATTCTGAAGTGATTTCAATCTTTGATAAGAAATAAGTGGAAATTAATCAAAATCTTTACTTAAATTTAAATAACTAAAATTTTAAATATGAAAAAAGTACTTTTCGGAGCAGTAATTGTTATGTCTGTTTTTGCTTGTAAAACAGAAAATAAAGAAGTAAGTAATACATCTAACCCAAATCAAGATGGTATTACGATTAATAAATCATCTAATATAGATGTTGTAAAAGAAATCAATGAAGATTTAGTAATATATGATTTAGCTAAATTAAGATCTCATTATTCAGATAGCGCAAAGGTGCATGACAATCAAAATATTCAGTTAATTGATACTAATTTAGCCACATTTATCCCTTTAAAAAATGCTGGTGTGAAATTCTCAATTGTTGGGAAGCCATTGATTTTTGAAATTGTAAATTCAAAACCTGATTCTGTTACTGGCTATACTAATTATGTTGACACTTATTATACTATTGGAATTTCTAGAGGGAATGTGAAAAAATCATTTATTCTTAATCAAGTATTTGCAATAAAAGATGGCAAAATTCTAGAAGAATGGGATACTTATGATACTGCACCAATGATGGAATTAATGAAATAAAATTAACACTAAAGCCTAATGGCAACGTTTTTAAGGGTTTATGCTGGATATGCATAAACCCTTTTTTTAATTGAAAAATGGAAGGTTAAATAGTGTAATTGCAAACATTATCTTATTTTCAACTATAATATTAATATATGGAAGTACATCACCCACATTTGGAACATAGAGAAAAACCTTGGAAGGAATATTTATTAGAAGGATTAATGATTTTCCTTGCTGTAAGCATGGGATTTATAGCAGAAAATATAAGAGAACATCTCTCTGAACAAAATAAAAAGAAAGAGCTTTTAGAAATTGTAAGCAGAGATTTTAAAAAAGATTTAGAGCAATTAAAATATCATGAAAATTTTGCCAAAGAGAAACTAGACCTGTGCTACAAATTATTAAAGCATTTTGATGGTGATCATAAAGCAATTTCTCAACAAGAATATTATCATGGTTTAAGTATTATTAAAGGATGGTGGTTTTTTAATCCTGAAGAAAAAAGTAGAATTGAGGCTGAGTCAAAGGGATATTTTTATACCAAAGAAAATAGTGAATTAGTGAACGCCATTTTGAGATTTAATTTTTTTAAAAACGATTACAAAAACACTGAGGAGCATGAGGAAAGATTAATTGAAAAGTTTAATGATCAAATTCCTTACATATCTGATTTTAATGTTTTCCTAGATCGTAATCATTATCCAGAACCTCCAATAATAAAGACTCTTGGCGTTAACAACATTAATAAGGAAGCATTATTGAAAACAAAATACATTATGTCAGAAATAATTTTCAATAATGATATTTACTTAAATGATATTGATTCGATGAAGCTTTACGCAAAAAAAGCATCAGAAATTATTGAGAAGCAAAATAAATAATACAATGGAAGTACATCACCCACAGCATTAATAAATAAAGAGGCCCCTAGTGATAGGGGCCTCTTTCGTATTTTTTCAAACTTAAATAAGCTTACTTTAAAAGCTCAGCCAATGGGGCAGTATCGTATGTGTCCCACTCTGTTACAATTTTGCCATTCTTAAAAGCAAACACTGCATTAATACGCGTAGTCAATTTTTGAGTACCTTTTATAAATGAAGCATCAAAATAAACATTTACATAATCACTATAGTCTCTATTATCTGCCTTAAAACTAATAGTTTCCCATATATCATTTATTTTTTCCAACTTCATTGTAATTCCTTTCGATTTTAAAGTACTTGCCATTTTCATATTGTCAAAAATGGTCTGCTTTGTCATATTATCATAAACAGCAGCTGAATCAGCATAAATTGCAACGAAAACAGCTGAGTCCGATGTTACTCCAGCATCGATTGCCTTTTTAACTGTATTGATGTTTTCACTGTTATTAAGGGTATATCCAAATGCTTCAGCAGGAACGGTATTTCCTGTTTGTTCTGTTTTTGATTGACAAGCAGTTATACTCATAACTACTAATAAAGCGCCTACTAATTTTTTCATATGTTGGGTTTTGTTTTGAACTTACAAATTATTATCTAGGACTATGATTTACCCCGTTTTTAGGCTTGAAAATGTTCCAAAATCGGAAAAAGGAACAAAAAACTAGTAAAATATCATAGAAATAGGGCTAACATATTGTTTCTTAGTGCTTTAAAATCTTAAAAGAACCAACAATGAAAAAAATCTTATTCTTAGCCGTTATTGGAACAAGTTTAATTGCTTGCCAACCTTCTAGTAAATCAGCTTTTGATTTATCAAATGCTAAAAAGGAAATTGAAGCTGCCAATAAAAATATAATTAAAGATATTATAAGCGGCGATTCAACTGCAGCTGGTAATGATTATAGTAAAGATGGTAAATTAATGGGTTCGAATATGCCTTTAATTTCAGGCCAAAAAAATATTGCTTCTTTCTGGGGTGCATTTAGCAAAATGGGTGCAGATCTTACCCTAAATACGACTGAAGTTTGGGGAGACGAAAATTATATTACCGAAGAAGGTGTATATGAAATTAAAGCTAAAGATGGCAAACAATTGGACAAAGGGAAATACATTGTTCTTTGGAAAAAAGAGGATGGCAAATGGAAATTACACAGAGACATTTCCAATACAGATCTTGCTTTAGCAACAAAATAATTATAGCAATTTTAAAAATAAAGAGGCCTCTATCATTAGAGGCCTCTTTTGTATTTTTCCAAACTTAAATTCGAAACTTTTATTTAACTGGTTTCCCGTATCCAAGGAATTGAACAATTTTACCATTTTCAAATCTATAAGCATCTGCCCACTGATATTTTTGAGATTTACCATCTGGTGTGATTATTTCAGCTTCATCCCAAATATCTACCCATTGATGTCCGTTTTCGCCAACAACAGGAATAATTGCAGCAATTTGATAATTTTTAAAAGAAATATTAGAGAAATTCTTTTGCATATAATCTACTATTGCAGCTTTTCCTTTTATGTTAGTGCCATCTTCGTTATAAAAACTTGCAGTATCTGATAATAAATCTCCTGCTTGTTTAAAATCTTTTTCAAATAACACTTTATGAAATTGTTCTGCAATTAGAACATTCTTCTCTCCTCCAATTTTAAAATTATCTGTATAAAATGGCTTATAAATGTGTTCAATTGGAGTTGATTTTTGCTCAACAGTTTCTGTTTTCTTTTCTGTATTTGTACAAGCAATTAATGAAGCTGATACAAGGATACCAAGAACTAATTTTTTCATGTTTTAGGTTTTGATTTTGAATAATGAATTTATCAATTTTGAATTTGATTGCTTTTTCTAAATATTTTTAATCTAGTATTCCTTTTTTAAATCTTCCATGTTTGTATATTCCTCAAGTGCAGTTATTTTTCCAGATGGATTAATAGTGAATACTGCATAATATTTAAGTTTAACAGTTTTTCCACTTGTAGCTGATTTACTTACCCAAGTACCATAAACTCTAACATTACCGTCTAACTTATAGGTTACTGGATCTACACCAGGTACATATTCAACATTCGTTAATTTTATATCACTAAAGGCATTCATCATTTCCTTGTCACTAGCTAATAATGCACTTTTTGGAAGCGAATCTTGACCAACCGCAGGGCCATTCCATTTAAAGTCATCTGAAAGTAGGGAAGCTTCTTTTGTGCTGTCTTTTGTAGAGAACACTTCAATAAACTGCTTTGCAACTTCGATGTTTTTCTTATAGTTTTCCAAACCTGCGTCAGATTCCTTTTTTTCAGTGCAAGCAAATATAGATGCTGATACTAGGATGACAAATAAGACTTTTTTCATGTTTTTGGTTTTTGATTTTGAATGAACAATATATCACCCTATTCTATCATTTTTCCCATTTTTAAGCTTGAAAATGTTCCATAATCGGAAAAAGGAACAAAAAACTAGTAATAAATCATAGAAATGGAGCTAACTTACTGTTAATTAGTACTTTAAAAACTTAAAAAGATACAAATGAAAAAAATCTTATTTTCTTCAATTTTAGCTGTTATTATATTTTCAGCATGTACCAATCAATCTAGCACTGCTTCAGCTACTGCTAACTCAAGTGATTCAACTGCAGCAGTTGCAGCAATCAATAAAGCAGATAGTCTTTGGGATGACCAAAGTGCTCATAATTCAGCCGAGGGTTGGTTAAGTTTTTATACGGATGATGCAATTATGATGCCTCCAGGCGAGAAAACTTGCACTGATACAGCTAGTAGAGCTGTTTCAATTAAGGCAATGTTTGCTATGCCGGAAGCGAAAATGAGATTTCAAGCTACTAAAACAGAAGTTGCAAAATCAGCTGATTTAGGATACAGCTCTGGAGTTTACCAATTTAGCTATAAAGATGCTTCTGGTAAAGAAATGCATGAAACTGGAAAGTTTTGTGAAACTTGGAAAAAACAAGCGGACGGAACTTGGAAATGTATTGTAGATATCTGGAATGCAGATCCCGCAAAATAAGTTTCTTCAATTATTATAAAAAGAGGGTTTATGCCGTAAAAAGCATAGACCCTTTTTTATATATTTACGGTATATGATCAAGTTTAATTATTAATACATGTCTACTCATAAAGATATATTTCAAATTATAAAGGATAGGGAGGAAGTTCATCAAGATCATCCTCAGTATGGTGAGTTTATGCAAATAGTTGCAAATACTTTACGATTAAATGTTGATTTGAATAACGCAAAAGAAACAGCTCAGGTTCGTGAAATTTTAAGTGAAATTATTGGAAGTAAAATCGATGAAAGCACCGCTATTTTTGCACCTTTCCATATCAATTTTGGGAAACATACTACCATTGGAAAAAATGTATTCATTAATCATGCTTGTTCTTTTTTGGATATAGGAGGAATTACCATTGAAGACGATGTGCTAATTGGGCCAAAAGTGAATTTAATTACTGAAGGGCACCCATTAGACCCTAATAATAGAAAGTCATTACTTTGCCAACCAATACATATTAAGCGCAATGCTTGGATTGGAGCAGCATCTACCATATTGCCAGGTATAACGATAGGAGAAAACGCTGTGGTAGCGGCTGGCTCGGTGGTTACAAGAGATGTTCCAAGTAACACTATAGTTGCAGGAGTTCCTGCTAAATTTGTAAAAGAAATAGAATAATTAATTGTCTGGATCCACTTGATTAATCCAGGTTCTTTATAAATTCATCAGCATATTGAATCAATTGTATCAATGCTTTTTCTTCCATTGGATAATGGCTTCCGTCTTCCAAGAATTTAATTTCAAAAGGTGCTTTTATTCCTTTCATCGAAATTTCACTTAAAAATAAGGGGGTCCATTTATCTGCTGCTGGCTGCGTGAGTAAAATGGGACATTTATCAAAATCCTGAACTTGAACTTTACTTTTGTAGGTCATATACCCACTAATGAATTTCAATTGTACTTTGTTTGCTGCCGAACTTGGATCCTGTAAAAATATATCTAAGGCAGTTTTATTGTTTACCAAAGCGTTCATCTTTGAAACCGCTTTCATTGAAATTGGAATTCTTCTTAAAAATGTTTTTGAAAGTACTTGACTCAAAGGAATCACAAACCAGTTAGTGCCTTTGTATTTTGCAGACTCGTCTCCTACAATTTTATCATCATTTTTTAAAAAGCACATGCCAATGATTCCATACACTTCCTTAATATAATAACTGGCATTGTATGTAAGCATGCCACCTGCGCTTAAACCATATAAAATTGGTTTTTTATAATCTCTTTTTGTTTCTGCATTAACAAAATCTGCATAACAATGCACCCAGTCTTCATAAGTGATATTCTTTTGATTGACCTCAGTCATTCCAAAACCTAAATTATCAATCGCCACTACATCATAACCTAATGCTGCCATTTTATGACCAAAAATCATGTTCAATTGTCGTCCATTGGTACCAACTCCATGATGTAAAAATATTCTGTAAGTAGCACTAGCATTGGGATATCTATCTAAATGAATTTTATTTCCATTCCAATCCCATGTTTCTTCAACTGGTAAATTATGTTGCTGAATTTGAAAAGAACTAGGAAGTAATTCATTAATTTTTTCCCAATAAGAATTGGTTTGGTATGTTTTCATTGATTAGTATTTCAATGGAATAAGTTTTATCATACCCAATTTATCAAAAAATTTGATAACTGGATACACCGGATCAAATTCCCACCATTTTGCTGCAAAATTAGGTCTAGCGCCAGCATGATGGTGATTGTTTTGAAATAATTCACCAAGCATTAAGAAATCTATAATCAAAGTATTTTTAGACTGATCCTTTTCTTCAGGAAAATTACGATAGCCATATTTATGTCCCGCCCAATTTACAATCGCTCCTTGTATGGGTCCAATTAAAAAATGTATAGGCAATAATAAGAACATCCACCAATGTGTTGCAAAGACAATATAAAATGTGATGTATAAACCAGCAAAAAACAATCTTGTAATATTATGATCGGCAATTTTATCAATAGTTGGATATTCAGGATAATTTTTATCGAACTTGGGCTCTACATGTAAGGTGCCTGTTAATACACCGTTATATACTTCTCGAGTATGCATCATCATTGTGAACGCTTCTTTAAAAAAATGAGGTGTATGTGGGTCTTGTTCTGTATCACTATAAGCATGGTGCATTCTATGTAAAATAGCATAGGCACGCGCATTTAAATAAGAGGAGCCTTGGGTAATCCAAGTAAACATGTACCAAAATTTTTCCCAAAAAGGTGACATGGTAAACATTTTATGTGCAGCATATCGATGAAGGTAAAATGTTTGACCAAAAAGAGATAAATACCAATGCAGTAATAGAAAAATTAAAACAGCCATTTATTAAATTTAGGCATGAAAATAATGTACAATCTCCAATAAATATAATAGTGTTTAATAAATACAGCATTATGGTCAATAATTGTTTACAATAAGTTTTTTGATTAATTTTATTGGAATAAAGTATTGTACATGTATATAAGGTTAGCTAGCATAGGAGATGCTGAAATTATATGGGAAATTTTGCAACAAGCAATTGCACAAAGAAAAAAAGATGGAAGTGATCAATGGCAAAACGGTTACCCAAGCGAGCAAACCGTTAAAGATGATATTCAAAATAGTAATGGGTATGTTTTGGTGAGAGATAATAAAGTAATTGCATATGCTGCAATTATATTTGGAATTGAGCAAAGCTATATTGACATTAAAGGGAAATGGCTTTCAAATGAAGACTGCGTGGTAGTTCATCGTGTTGCAACAGAAGAGTCTTACAAGGGAAAAGGAATTGCAACACAATTATTTAAATTGATTGAGGCTTTTTGTATTCAGAAAAATATATTTAGTATAAAGGTGGATACTAATTTTGACAATCTACCTATGCTCAGAATTTTAGAAAAATTAAACTATAGTTTTTGTGGGGATATATATTTTAGTGGTGCTTCAAGACTAGCTTTTGAAAAAGTATTAAAACCTTTATAAGAGTTAGGTCAAGCTTATTGCTCTACATATTTGTTAAAATTATCCAAAATCATTTGCCAGCCCGCTTGCTGTCTTTCTGCTGGATTTTGTTGTTCTGGCTCAAATTCCTCCGTTACAATGGTAGTATTACCAACAGCTTCAAAACTTACAATCATCTTACGGCCATCCCCTAATACTATTTCAATTATTTTTTCGAATTCAATTTTTTGATAAGTACCCCAAAAGTCAAAGCTAAAAGAATTGTCTTTTGCAGACATAGTATAATGAAATTCACCGCCTACTACTAAATTATTTTTAGCTGCAGGGCAATGCCAATCTGATACTGCAAAGTTCCAATTCATCACATGTTCTTCTTTAACCCAGTATTCCCATACTTTTGAAATTGGGGCATTGATAGTTGTTTGTACTTTAATAAAACTCATTTGAAAAAAATTTATAACTGCAAGGTAATTAATAAATATAAAATAGGTTGGTGCAAATAAAAAAGGAGAAAATTTGCCAAAATTTCTTAAATTCATTATACAAAATGACAGTACATGAAAAATAGACGATACCTAGTAGTTAGCTTGATGGTTATTACAGTTGCATTTTTAAGTCAATCTTTTAAGGCAATGCCCCCTGATCCAGAACTAAAAAATATTAAAGCTTTTCCTTCTACCATGACTTATAGACAAGTAGATCATGAAATGGATGTTTTCAAAGTAGCGCTAGGTGTAAAGTGTAATTACTGCCATGTTCAAACTCCTCCAGGAACTCCAAGAGATTTAGCTAGTGATGCTAATCCTAAAAAAGAAATAGCAAGAGCAATGATTAGAATGACAAGAGATATGAATGAAAAATACATGTCAACAATTGCACATGCTGATACAGCTACCATTCAAGCAATAACTTGTAATACTTGTCATAGAGGTGCAGCAAAACCTGCGAATGCTGACATTGTGTTAAAAGAACACTAGTACAAATCCTTGATAATAAACTTGCGCATTTTCATAAATGCTGCGCGCGCTTTTTCGGCTGTGGCAGGATCACTCATTAATTTATTTAATTCGTTGGGGATAATTTGCCAAGAAACGCCAAACTTATCTTTTAACCATCCGCATTGACCTTCATGTCCACCTTCACTTAATTTATCCCAAAAATAGTCCACTTCTTCTTGACCATTACACTCTACAATAAATGACAATCCTTCATTAAATTGAAATTGATGATTACCAGGGCCATCCATTGCAGCTAATTGTTGATTGTTTAATTGAAAACTACCAAACTTTAATTTACCAGCAAATGGTGCTTCTTCTGGTTTGTAATAATCAGTATACATTATTTTACTGTCTGTAAAAATGCTAGCATAATGTTTTATTGCTTCATCAGCTTTACCAAACACATCATTTGTAAATAAGAAGCTTAAAATAATTTTTTGTTCTCCCTCCATTCTCTTTTTAATAGATAACTGCCAGGTCATTCCATATTTATCTTCCACCCAACCGTATTGTTCAGCCCATGGATATTTATTGAGTGCCATCATTACTTTTCCTCCATCAGATAATGAAGTCCATAAAGTATTAATTTCTTCCAAAGTTTCACATTTCACATAAAAAGAGATCGAAGGATTCTTTTTAAATATTGCACCTCCATTTAAAAGCTTTACGGTAGTTCCTTCAATTTCAAATTTTGTGATAATATTATTCTCTGCTACTATTTTAGAGTTAGGGAATAAAGAACAATAAAACTGAGTCGCTTCTTTGATTTGACCATCAAACCAAAGACAAGGATATAAATGATTTTGCATATGTTATTGTTTAGCCAAATTTAAATTATAATTCAATAATAGGTTTAACTTTAAATAGTTATTAAACATGCCCTAGAGATTTCTTACTTCGATTTTGCTTATCCTCCCTATTCGTTTTTCTCTTCTGTTTATTTAAGAATACAATGTTATTGCATATATGCCATTGAATAGCCGAGCTTAATAATACAAATTTGCAAGATGTCTCACGATAAAGATATGGTCGTTAAGCTAATTGGGGAACGCATCCGAAAATTAAGAACTGATAACCAACTTACTCTAGAGACTTTGGCTTTTAAGGCCGATATGGATTATACACAGTTAAGCAGGATTGAACTTGGTAAAATAAACACCAGTCTTTTTCAAATTTACAAAATTGCATTAGCACTAAAAATTAGCTCAACAGAGATTTTAAATTCATTAGATACTTAATGAATAGCTACAATGTTAGGACGATAAATATTGAATGTGAAAATGCAATGATTGATAAAAATTTTCACGAGGAAATCAATACCTGGATACAGTCGCATCAAAATCTTTTTACAAAAGCGGCTTTACTAATTAAAGAAAATGATTTGTTGAATAAATATGAATCATTAAAAAATGATAATGATTTTGTATTTATTTTTAAATTCTACAATGCATTTTTAGTGAACGTTATAAATTAAGTACAAGCGCTTTTATTAATTAGCTACTATTTAATTGTCAACTAATTAATAGTATAAATATTTTTATAAAATTTAAGTACGCCTTTTTTATCGAAATCAATTAAACTATACCAAATCAGCACTTGTGTAGGAATCGTAACAGGAATAGGTCTTGGCTTATTGTATTTTTCTGGTTGTTTAAAATCAAAAGTATCGATGGCTATACGATTGTTTTGCAATAACCACTTACCAACATCAATGGGCTTTTCCATTCTTATACAACCATGACTATAAAAGCGATTGGTGTTTGTAAACAAATCTTTTTCGGGCGTGTCATGTAAATAAATCGCTGAAGGACTATCAAATTCAATTTTTAAAAGGCCTAAAGAATTATCTAAACCTGTTCCTTGTCTAACTATAAAAGGAAAATTTTCTTTTGAATATTTTTTTATATCGATTGTGATCGGATCCACATTTACATAGTCACTATTAATTACCGTAAACCCATTTTTAGTAAAGTAAGTTTTATCTTCTTTAAATTTATCAAACATTTCATTTTGAATAATACTCTTAGGTACCATCCAATATGGATTTAAAACGACCTTATTAATTTGAGAGGACAAAGTATTGGTCTGTGTTTTAGCTTTACCCACAATTACACGCATCGAGAGTATTAATTTATTACTATCATATGCTTTTAATTGCGCAGAGGGAATATTCACTAAAATAAATCGATTGGTTTTGCGAATAGCACTAAGCCATCGATACTCATTGGCAGCTTTTTGTAAAATTTGAATCTTCTCCAAATTTGGTTTGGCTTTACGCTGATTCATTTTTAAAGAATCTAAGATCAGGGCCACTTCTTTGGAAGATTTTGTAAAATATTGAACCAATGCATTCATCGCATCACGCTCTACATAAGTTTTGACAAGCTTTGGCACATCAAATGCATTCATTTTAAACTTTCCTCCATTGTATTCAAGTTTTGGAGGATTGTTTCCGTATGCCAAATGGGTATAATAGCGCACTGCAACACTCGATAATAATGAATCTGTATTTTGATTAGGTTCAAATGCTGTTTTATATTCCTGTTGGTAGTCAGCGGGATTTAATGCGAGGTTACTTGCATTTTGAATAAGGCTATCCAATTGCTTGATTCTGTTGGGATAGCCTACAAATAGAGGTGCTTGGTGAATACTATCAACTTGGCCAAAGCTGTTGACAGCAATTAGTAAAGTAATAGTTAAGATTAGATGATATATTGTACGCATAGTGGTTATTCTAAAGATAAATAATTTAATTTTACTCCATATACATTAATGATATGATTTTGAAAAAATCTTTGACGATTCTTTTTTGCGTAAGCATATTGATTTCAAAAGCACAAACACAAAATAGTAAAACAGGTTTCACCATTGTTCCCTTGGGTGTGAAGGGTGGGTTAGATGAGTCTAATCTTTCAGCTTATTTGGTTGCAGCCAATGGAACAACAAATTATATTTCATTAGATGCTGGCACCATTAATGCAGGGATTCAAAAAGCGATTGAAAAAAAATCATTTAATGAAAATAGTCCCGAAGAGATTCAGAAAAAATATATTAAAGCTTATTTTATTTCGCATGGGCATTTAGATCATTTAGCGGGCTTAGTTTTAAACGCGCCCAATGATATTGCAAAACCGATTTATGCTTTCCCTTCAGTAATTGATGTTTTAAAAAACAATTACTTTACTTGGAAAAGCTGGGCAAATTTTGCGAGTGAAGGAGAAAAGCCAATACTCAATAAATATACTTACCAGCCTTTAATCGTTGGAAAGGAAATTCAAATTCCTAACACTGAATTAATTGTGAGCGCATACTCCTTGAGTCATGTAAATCCATACGAGAGCAGTGCTTTTTTAGTGCGCAATGCAAATGACTATTTATTGTATTTAGGAGATACAGGTGCGGACACTGTTGAAAAATCGAACAAGCTTGCTGAACTATGGACAGTTGTTGCTCCTTTAGTTAAAACAGCTAAATTAAAAGCCATTTTTATTGAAGTTTCTTTTGACAACAGTATACCCGACAAGGCTTTGTTTGGACATCTTACTCCCAAATTATTGATGCAAGAGTTAAATAAATTAAACAGTCTATCGGAAGGCGGCTTGAAAAATACCAGCATTTATATTACCCATATTAAACCTTGTGCTAATTGTGAAGAAACGATTAAGCAACAAATTAAGGAGGATAATCAGTTGGGGTTACATATTACCTACCCAATTCAAGGAAAAGCGATTAGCTTACCTTAATTAGGAGTTACGTGATTACCACTCCTCAATTTAAATGGGGTTTGTTGAATTATTATTTATAAATTTAAAGAACGATTGTTCAACATAAAATTTATAGATATGCAAAATTCAAAAAAATCAAACCCAATGCATTCACGTCGTGCATTCTTGCAACAAGGTTCTTTAGCAAGTCTTGGATTATTACTTGCTGGTAAATCAGCATTCGCTTCCAGTAATTTTTTCGCTGCTACTCCTAACTCATTAATCAATGGTGTTCAGGTTGGTGCTATTACTTATTCATTCCGTAGTATGCCAGGTAGTGCTTCACAACTATTACAATATTGTATTGATTCCAATATTAGCGCTATTGAATTAATGGGTGATGCGATTGAAGAATATGCTGGTGCTCCAACAAATCCAGTTCCTTGGGTTCCTGGTGTAAAAATAGAATGGACCGATGAATTAAGAGCAAAAGTAAAAGCCTATCAAGTTGATCTAGCTAAGTGGAGAGAAACTGTTTCGATGGATAAATTTATTGAGATCAGAAAAATGTATAATAAAGCAGGTGTAAGTATATATGCATTTAAGCCTAACGCATTAAATCCTAATAATACAGATGGAGAAATTGAGTTTGCATTAAAAGCTGCAAAAGCATTGGGCGCTAAATCAGTGACAGTAGAGCTTCCAACAGATTTAAAACATTCAAAACGTTTGGGGGACTTGGGTCAAAAACATGGTATCTATATCGGTTATCATGCACATACACAAGCCACAGATACTGCTTGGGATGCTGCCCTTGCACAATCTCCATTTAATTCGATGAACTTGGATTGTGGTCACTATATTGCTGCGGGTGGTGTGAATACTAAAGAAACTTTAATTGCTTTAATACAAGCAAAGCATGATAGAATTACAAGCATGCACATTAAAGACCGTTTAAATAAAACCAATGGTGGAAACAATATGCCATGGGGTCAAGGCAATACGCCATTAAAAGAAATTCTTAGTTTATTGAAAGAGAAAAAATATGGCATTCCAGCAACCATTGAATTAGAATATGATATTCCTGCTGGTTCGGATGCTGTTAAAGAAACTAGAAAATGTATGGAATATGCAAAAGCTATTTTGACGAGCTAAAATCATTTTCAAATAAAAGAAGAATTAAATTTAAGGACGCTAAGTAGTATTTAATATTACTTAGCGTTTTTATTTAGCCAATAATAAACCGGCAAACCAGTTCCAATTAAACTCAATCCCCATATAGCTTCATAGGGTTGATTAATGATTGTGCTAACAAATAAACATACGCAGAATAAACAAAAAATAATCGGCACAAAAGGATAACCAATTACTTTATAGGTACGCTCTATCTCAGGATGTTTAATTCGCATAAGAATTACACCTAAAGCTGTGCTTCCATAAAATAAGAAGGATGCGAATACCAACATATCAGTCAATTGATCGAAAGTGCCTGAAAACACTAGCATAATTGCCCAAAAAGCTTGAATAAATAATGCCCAGTCTGGGGTGTTGTATTTAGGATGAATCGAAGCGGCTTTTTTAAAGAACATTTTATCACGCGCCATGGCGTACATAATTCTTGCAGACATTAATATGCTACTATTCGTTGAATTAAAAGTAGTGACTAAAATTAAACTAGCTATTAAAATCATTCCAATACTTCCTCTAATATGTCCTGCTACTTCCACTGCGGCAATCTTATTTGTATTTAATCCAATAAAGAAATCAATGGGCAGGATATAAACAAAAAGTACATTCAATAAAACATAAGTTACCATAACCATTATAGTTCCTACTCCCAAAGCAAGTGGTAAATTTTTCTTTGGGTTTTTTACTTCTTCTCCTATATAAGCAATATTATTCCAACCTTCATATCCCCAAAATGCACCTAAACTTGCAATGAATAAAGCTTTAATTAAACTCAATCCTTTAGGTACCGTCGTACTTACAACAGTGGAAGTAGTAGTTAAATTATGAACGCTTCCTTTTCCCGAGCTAAACCCTATCACTACAAATACGACTATGCCCGCTAACATTGCATATGTAAGTATGCTGCTTAATTTTTCTGCAAAATGGACTCCTCTGTAATTTAATAAGGTTAATACAACAATAATAAAGGAGGCTAATATTTTAATAGATAAGTTTTGAAATAATGATAATCCTAAAAATTTAATATCCGATCCAATAACAGGCAAGGGGAATAAACTATTAAAGGATTCAGCAAAAATATAAGCCAAGGCAGATATCGCAGCTGTTTTTATTACAGTGAAACTTGACCATCCATATAAAAAGGAAAAGAAACGACCATATACTTTTTGAAAATAATAATATTCTCCACCAGAATTCGGAAACATACTTACCATTTCGGCAGTAGATAAAGCTCCGGCTAAACTAATAAGGCCTGCTAATATCCAACATAAAATAATTAACCAAGGACTTCCTAACTCCTGCGCCATGGGCGCAATTTTTTTAAAAACACCTGAACCTATAATTACACTTACTACTAAAAAAGTGGCTGAGCGTAATCCGATTTTTGGTTTAAGTGTTTCCATAAGCGTGATTGGAATTTTTATTGTTGACTTACCTAAATTAAATTAAATCCAAAACCTGGCGCATTATTGATTTGCATCTCACCATCTACAATTTCAAATCCCCCTTTCACTAAATCTTCCGCTAAATCCAAGCTACCATCTAAGTCAATGTATTTTGTATTTGGACAAGCATACGCTACATGCAAAGCAGCCGTAATACTTATAATACTTTCGTCATTACAGCCCCAGAATAAATCAATGTCTGCATTTTGTGCAATATTGGCAATACCTAATGCACCCACAATACCACCACACTTCATTAATTTAATATTATAAATACCAAATGGCTTTTCATTGGAAGCCAATTGTAAAGCAGCTTGTGGATCTTTTAAAGATTCATCTGCAGCCAATAATTTTCTATCTGACCAATCCAATGCTAACAATTCTTTTTCAGTGCCTACAGGCATGGGTTGTTCAATTAATTCTAAACCCTGATGCTTGGTAGCCTCAATAAATTTTTTCAAATCAGCAATAGTATATCCCTGGTTGGCGTCCACTCTTATTTTAAAATGATTGCCAAATTGTTCTTTTAATTTAATCACGCGTTCAATGTCTTCATCTACATCCAATCCGGTTTTTACTTTCAAAATTTTAAAACCCAATGCCTTGTACCCTGCAGCTTCTTCCAAAGCAGCGGCTACCGTTTTAATACCAATCGTTACGGAAGTGGGAAGTGCTTTTACTTTTTGTCCATAAAAGTTAGCAACTGAAATACCAAGGAATTTTCCAAAAGCATCGTGCAGCGCAATATCAATAGCAGCCTGTGTTCCAGGTAAATGTGGAAACTGATGAATGGTTTCAAATATTATTTGCTGAAACTGACGAATATCTCTTCCTACTAAGGCTTGAACAAATTCCGTTTTTAAATTGGCTGCGGTTTGCTCAGTTGTTTCTCCGACAACATCTTCGGCAGGACTTCCTGAACCATATCCAATGATTCCATTCTCCAACTCTACTTCAAAAAAAGCAAGGCTAACATCCGAAAATGTATTATATGCAATCGTATAAGGCTTGGTTAAAGCCATGTTTTTTAAATAAGATCTTACTGCTACAATTTTCATATTTTTTATTTTAAAGTATCCCCAATGATTTAATACTGTGTATCGGACAATTAGTTAATTATTTACAACCTAATTATTTGATCAATGATTTTAAAGTTGGAATTAATTGATCAACCCCTTCTTGAATTGGAAGTAGCACTGGTATATTTAATTTTTGTACATACTCTTTTTGATATGCAAATGCTTCTTCGATTGTACAGTCCTCCGTATTTACAGCAACTGCAATCACTTGTGAGCCTAGCTTTTCTATAATTTCAATTTCTGATTCAACTGGTGGAATCGCACCCCAATGCTCATCGTTATCAAAATATTTTCGTTTTGGTGCAAATAACAAAACAACATGTTTTGCATTTCCAGAAATTAATAATTCAATCCCACATGGACCACTTGGATTTCTTAAGGAAGATTGTCCTTCTAAAAATATAATATCAGCACCTGTTTCTTTCCAACAACTTACAATTGCATTTTCTAATTCACCAGATACAAAATCATTTAAGGTAGAGTCAAAAACAAATCCATACTTACCGCCCTGTAACCAACCCGTTTGACCCGTGTAAATCATTTGGCCTTTTAATCCATTGGCCTCACAGGATTGTCTTAACATTCTTGCTGTTGTTCGTTTGCCCATTGCACAGTCCATCCCAATCACAGCTACAATTGGTGCAGTAACTTTAAATATTTCACCTGTCCAAAAATGCAAGTCTTCTCTATTTTTTGGTTTACGTACATCGGTTAATGTCACTCCTTTCGCTTTTGCCAAAGCAACCACATCAGGTTTGTCATTTAAATATTCATGCAATCCATTTACAATTGATACTCCGGCTTCAATAGCTTTAATAACCACTTCCAACATATTGCCAGGTAAACGGCCTCCAACTGTAGCAACTCCAATAACTAAAAAATTGGCATGAGGCAGTTGAGCAATTGCTGATTCAAAGTTTGCAAATACAGGTATGTTTCTGTTTTTACTATCTAGCAATTCACCTGCATCCTTTCCTGCTGTTGCTTCACAATCTACCACTCCAATAATCGTAAATCTTTCGGTTCCTCTTATTAAACCATGTGCTGTTTTTGCATCCGTTGAAGTTAATAACCCATTGGTTAGTACAATTGCATTATTCATGTTACTACTTATTCAAAATTTAAAAAATGTAAACTTTAGCGCTTAATTAAAACGCCTGGTTTTTTACCGGTTGCTTTTTGTTGTGCATATACTAATTGTCCATTTACCCAAAGCATTTCAATACCTGTAGATAGCGCATGGCTATTTAAAATAGCCGCATGGTCAATTACAGTTTCCGGATTTAATAAAACAAGGTCCGCTTTTTTACCTACCGCTATAATACCTCGGTCTTTGATGCCTAAATATTCGGCAGTTTGGGCAGTCATTTTGTGCACCGCGTTTTCTAGGCTTATCACTTTATCTTCTCTCACATACTTTCCTAATACGCGCGTAAAGGAACCATAGCCTCTAGGATGTCCGCCACCATTGCCGTCCGAGCATATCACTGAATAAGGCCATGCAATAAATTTTGCTACATCTGATTCATTCATTGACTTTGCTGCAATGGCTTCAATACTACCTTTATAACCAGGGTGCTTTTCTTTAAAGTCTGCTGCGATTGCAACTAAACTCATCAAAGCCTGTGCATCTGATTCTTTTCTTTCCACTGCAATTGCAGATAATGTTTTGCCTACATAACTTGGATTAGGAGCGTATTGTACAATATAAGATTGTGAAGGATCAAATAATTGCGTCACTGCTAATTGAGCACTTGCCATATTGGTATAATCTCTTGCAGGAAACAATACTCTTAAAGTAGAGTTCCAAAAGGTATATGGATACACGTCGGCAGTAATTTGTACTCCCTCCGCTCTTGCTTTTTCTAATTGTGCTAGTATGCTTGATGCAGTATTCCAATCCGATTGCTTCGCTAATTTAATATGTGAAATTTGCACCGGCATTTTTGTAATCTTACCTATTTGGATAATTTCATCCAATGCATCCGCCATGGTAACATCCTCACTACGAATATGACTTATATATCTAGTATTGGCAGCTGCTGCTACTTTTGCTAACTGTAATACTTCATCTCTGTTAGAATAAAAAGCTTGCTCATATTCAAGTCCTGTAGATAAACCCAAAGATCCTTTGGATAATTCTTTAGATAAAATATTTTTCATTTTATCTATCTCGGCCTGTGTAGCATTTCTAAATAAATTCTTTTCCCCCATGATCTCTTCTCTTAAGCTAGAATGACCCGTATAACTAGCAATATTGGCTACGATATGTTTTTCTTTCATGTCTTTTTCCAAAGAATCCATTGGATAACTTTCGCCATCTTGACCAATAACAACCGTCGTAATTCCTTGATTAGAAGTGGACAATCCATTTGGATTTTTTTGCAAGTCACCCAAATGATGACTATGTGCATCAATAAAACCTGGGGCTAACACTTGACCTTTTCCGTCAATTACTTTTTCATTTGGATTTGGTTTTAAATTTCCTACTTCAAGAATAATATCGCCCTTAATTCTTACAGAACCCTTTACTGCAGGGCTTCCCGTGCCATCCATTACGCGAACATTGGTGATAAGGGTACTGCTGTTTTGAGCAATAACAGTGCGATGCAAACACAAGCTTGCAATAACAATTAAAAGGGCCGATTTTAAATTCATATTATATTTTTTCAGTCATTACCAAAAACGAATATATAAACCAGCTACCACCACAAGAATGGTAATGATCATGGCAATATGCGTATTTGTTAAGGTATACTTAGTGGTATCTTCTTGTAATGAGTTAGCGTGTGTTTGTCCTTTTACATCTATCAAACTAATGGTAATAATAATGATCGTTGTAAATAAAAATACCCAACCCATTTGAATTAAATAAGGAATTTCAAAACCACCATGGCCATTTGGTAATGCAGTATATAAAGCAGTTTCATTGCCAAACATGCCTGGTAAAAATTTATCAAACAATATTGCTAATATTAATCCTAAAATAATTCCAGAGATCGCTGCTTTTGAAGTTGCTTTTTTCCAAAAGAATCCTAATAAGAAAACTGGGAAAATAGCAGGGGAAATATAGCCAGTATATTTTTGAATAAACTCAAATCCTCCTTTTCCTCCAATACCCAATGTGTCATTCCAGTTAATAATGATGGCAATGATTAAAGAAATAATAATCATAATTCTTCCCGTGCTAACTGTCTTGCTGTCTGCGGCATTTTTGTTGATATATTTCTTATAAATATCTAAAGAATAAATAGTTGAAATGCTATTTGCTTTACCTGCTAAGGATGCTACAATAGCAGCTGTTAAAGCAGCCATGGATAAGCCTTTCAAGCCGATTGGTAAAAATCCAATTACCGAAGAATAGGCATTGTCCTGATTCAAAGTGCCATTGGTTAACATTTCTTGTTGCAATGCACCATTATGATATAATACATAAGCTGCAATTCCTGGAATTACCACTAATAATGGCATAAATAATTTTAACATCGCCGCAAAAAAGATACCTGATCTAGCAGTTTTTAAATCAGCTCCTAATGCTCTTTGCGTTATGTATTGATTACATCCCCAGTAGTTTAAATTGGCTACCCACATACCAGCAGCCATCATAGCGAGGCCAGGCAAAGATGAATAATCATCAATTTGTTTTTGAGTAGCGCCTGCACCTGGTTTATCAAAAATCATTTTAAAATGATCTGGTGCTACTTTTACTAAATGTTGGAGTCCAGCAATCGCATTTTTTCCAAAGCCAAATTTTTCTCCCACAACAGTTAATGCAATATAGGAAGTGATAAGTCCTCCAATGGTTAGCACCAATACTTGAATCACATCGGTGTATCCAATTACTTTCATCCCCCCAAGTGTAATGAATAAAGCAAACACAGCAAGCCCAATCATTATTAAATGAAAGTGTGCGCCTCCTGTTAAATTATTAATCGCAATAGATCCTAAATATAAAATAGAAGTCAAGTTCACAAATATGTA
>Ga0208381_1000051_pt1 | contig 46768 bp, 60 predicted proteins | sample CryBogCBE13Jul09_FD_184572 | JGI IMG/M metagenome (GOLD analysis project Ga0208381, IMG submission 184572) | Freshwater microbial communities from Crystal Bog, Wisconsin, USA - CBE13Jul09 (SPAdes) (version 2) | ecosystem: Environmental > Aquatic > Freshwater > Lake | place: Crystal Bog...
ATTTGCATTGTATCTGTATTTTTGGCCGCAAACCATTTGCAGCCACTTATGATTGAAAGGTAGTTATGTTGACAAGTCAAGCCGCTTGTCCCGCTCTGTCCCGATTAGGTTGACGCGTCTATTTTCGAGATTCTCATAGGGAAAAAGGTTTGTTTCTGTCCTCTTGTCCTTAAGTCCTTATTATATTTAATAGATAATAAAGTATAAAAATATATAATATATATACAGTAGAAAAACTTTTTAAAAATAGAGGCCTTTAGGGCATCGGGACAGACTAGCCAGCCCTTTATGGTATAATTGACGATATATGACGATATATGACGATATATACCCTAAAACTGTATTTAGGTATATACTAATACCCTTATAAACTTCGTAACATTGTATACAATATACAACCTATCAGTATTACAGGTACTCAGACATTGTAAGTTTAAAGCGGATACAGTATTCAATAACTAACTACACGTCTGTTCGCCGTATCCGCTATAAAACTACAAAACCGCATCGCGTATTGGCTTTTTAACTACAACGCACAATAAACATTATGTTAAATATTGACACCACTACCCTACCCTATCGCTTAATAGGTCTGTAAAAAAGGATTGTTATTTTTGACGACACCCTAGTGTATGTATAATATTATCAACAATATACGTTAGTCAACGTACCCGCTCACCCCTTCAATCCCACACCCCTAGTCCCCCAAAATTTCGCGTAAAATTCAATGGTAGTCAACCTAACTACCCTAGCTCCCGCACTCCCCCTTGGCAAAAACCGCTACAATCTGTCAAGTTTGTCAACATATACCCTTGACACCCCCTACCCTACCCTACTTAATCCATGGTATGCCTAAATTGATAGAGGACGAATTTACCCATTTACCCCTTTCTAGACAAAGGAAGTACCAGTTGCGGAAGCAAAAAGTTAATTGCTGCCGTACCTGCGGTAAACCTATTGATATTTTATTTAGCCCCCAGTACTGCCCTATTCATTATGAAGCTCATAAGGTTTTTGCTAGAACCTCTAAACAGAAAAAGGCTAAGATTAAACGTGAGAAAGCTGAAAAACGTGAGATGAGGCAACTGGCTAAAGATTTAATCGGATGAACTCAAATAATCATTTACGCGCAGCGGCATTTATAGTCATGGTATCTATAGTTTATATTTGCTATGCCCTGTATCACCTCAAATGACCGCTAAAGAAATACAAGAAGTTAAGCTACTTAGAAGGATCCGCTCTTGGTTAATTGAACACCCGGGGGCTACTGTTACCCAAATACACAACATTTTTCATTACGATGTAACCCCACTCTACGAGATGGGACTTGCAAAATACAAGAAAGACAAAGATGGAATCACAAGATGGTACGTCAACGCCTCAAATTCTAAACCGTGGAACTGTTTCACCAGAGCAAAAAAGAGCAACGCTAAACATGGCGAGTAAAGACCTTCCACGCACGAGAGCTTTATTTGATACCGCGATTAGTCCGACAAAGTTAATAGCTATAGCCCGCGTACATTCAAGTAGGGCGGTAGAAGTGTTAGCTGAGATCATGGAAGATGATGTGCAACCACCCGCGGTTCGTATAAAAGCAGCTGAGTTGTTACTGGAAAGAGGCTATGGTAAAACGGCACAAGCAGTGCTCGTATCCACAAACGATGGTAATAACCTTGTTGGCCCTCATTCGCTATCGATTGCTGAGAAGATAGCAGCTTTAAAGGAAGCATCGCAAAAAAGTAAAGACGCTCCTATTGACTTGGAGCCGAGTGCTGCGATAGAAATTTCAAGTGAAGTAATTGAAGAAGACCCAATAGGATAAAAATGAACCCATACGCAATCTGGATACCAAGCAACACAGGCCGACATTTAAAAACATTCGCTACACTCGATGAAGCGCATTTGTTCATCATAAAGTTTGGTGGTGGACTTGAAGTAATAGCTAATACGTTTGAAAACTTCTGATGAAGAACGCTGATCAGTTCATCGGCTTTTGGGAGTATTTCCGTGATGTGTTTGTACCACTAAACAATCTGGAGCTTCCGCTTAAACCTTTACACAAAGGAGCTGCGGAGCTTTTGGAAAAAGCGGTACTTGGAGAACTAAATAAGAGTTTTATTATTGTTAACATTCCCCCGCGTGTAGGTAAAACTAAACTACTCGAGGCTTTATCGACTTGGACATTAGCATTTTTCCCCGATGCACAAATAATCTATACCTGTTATTCAAATGAACTCGCGACAACGTCAGTTAGATACATTCAACAAGTTATCGATTCTCCATGGTACAAGGAACTATTTCCAACTGCTCTTGGAAAAATCAGGCAATCTGACCATTTTACAACAACGTCTGGTGGTAAGGTCTATGGTGACGGCGTTGGTGGTTCTCTTACCGGACTGGGAGCTGGACTCAAGCGAAGAGCCGGAGGATTTATCGTCATTGATGACCCTGCTAAACCAGATGAAGCTCTTTCTCGAGTCGAAGGAGAAAAGCTCAGATTCTGGTTCGAAAACACGCTCAAAAGCCGCCGTAACTCGTCACAGTTCACGCCGATCATAATTTGTGCGCAGAGACTGGCTACGGATGATTTGCCGGGGTTCGTAATGGAAAACTACCCGAATGACTGCGAGATTATCCGCTTTCCTGCCCTAGTTGATGGTGAAAGCCAGATCCCCGAGACAATATCGACAAAAGACTTACTTGATACGCAGAGAGTAAATCCTTTCGCGTTCGCTGCTCAATACCAGCAAGAGCCTACCATCATGGGTGGTAACTTAATTAAACTGGCTGATTTCAAATATTACGATCAAACCGATCTGCCTAAGATAGAACTTAAGATAATGACTATCGATACGGCGTTAAAGTCAAAAGAAGCAAACAATCACTCGGTTGCACAGGTCTGGGGCAGATCGCAGCACAGGGCGTTTCTTATAGATCAAATTCGTGGAAAGTGGTCGCCGAACGATATGTTGGTTGCCGTGAGACGATTATACGAGAAACACAACAGATCTGGTAGTCCGATGAGCTATGTGGCAGTGGAAGAAGCTGCAGCGGGTTATAATCTGATGATTGAACTTCGTAAGCGTGGCATACCCGCGAAAGGTATTATTCGCATAAAAGATAAAGTAAGCCGTGTTAAGATGGCTTTACCCTATCAGCAGACAGGTATGGTGTATTTACCTAGACAAGCGAGCTGGTTATCGGCTTTTGAGATAGAACTTGCTCAATTCCGCGAAGACGGCAAATCCAGCCAAGATGACCAAGTGGACTGTTTTTCTGACGGAGTAAGCCTTTTACTTGGTAAAGCTACTTCAATCTTGCAAGTTTTGGGTCAGAAGAAGAGGAAATAGCTATGGATGATGTTCTTCCCTTCAGTATTTCGGATGTGGTGTTTAGAAAGATATCCGATGAGCCGGGGATCATAATTGGTGTCATTTACCGCGGGAAACCGCCGAATCAGGTAATGCTTTACCAAGTCACATGGCAGGACAACCATACCGAGGATCATTACGCTTTTGAACTACAAAAGGAAAAACCCGGCTTTGATATGGTTAGAGCTTTAGATGATTAATCTGTATTGACATCTTACCTACAGGTCTTCAACGCCTTTAATGAGGGGCGGTGTCACGCGGACACAGGTGCACGGCGCATCGGGGAAACGGCTGGTATCCAATCCAACTCCCTCTTTATACTTTGGGAACCATTTCGGTGATTCCAAATTTAGTTTTGCCCTCGGGTAAGAAGAATTGCAGGATACCAGTAGTTTTTATGTGGTCTAGCTGTATTTGCGAGTCGGCGTAGATCTTATACCCTACTTCACGGCAAATTTTACAAAAGTAAAAATCTTCGCTATATCTGCGTCCACCTAGAGTTCCCATCCAGAAAAACTCGGTAGCGGTCTCTCCGCGGAAACCTACGTCCTCTATGGTAAAATTCTGGCATAATCCGCTCACGGCAAGCGTATTTATTACTTCTGAGTCTATGCACATGAAACCTGTGCAAAGTTCCACAACTTCCCAAAGTTCGGGAAATTCCTTAGACCAGCGTAGCCAACCGTTATAAGACCAGCTTAAAGTCTTGCCTAAGCGTGGATAAAGCCCGCCTACGATACCTACAGGGTATTGAACTACCCTAAGTATGTCATCGGCAGTAAATTTTACATCTGAGTCAATAAAAAGGAGTTTGCCACAGTCGGAGTGGCGAGTGCGCCACGCATGAATCAATAAATTGCGGGCATGGGCTACATCGCATCCTCCCATTGGTACTATGACAAACTCAAAGTCTTGTAGTCCTGACGCTATGAGGGACATAAGAGACATACTTGTCTCCCATCTGGTAGAGCCGTCCCCTATAGCCATACCGATCATTATACGCTTTTTACTTGGAGTATTTGTTTGCATGATACATTTAATGCTTGAAAGACTTATATCCATACGTCAAGAGATTTTGAATACATGACACCCGCGAGCAAAAGGGTAAACGGTTTGAATGAACTTTTAGAAGGTATCTTCGCCGGCGACCCCACAGGACAACAAACCATTTCCCTGCCATTCACCCTTGCAGAGAGTAGCTCCTATACGCCTTTAACGCTCAATCGTATCTTACTTTCTTACTCATTTATGAGTATCGGTCTAATTCAGACCGTGATTAAGCAACCAGTTGAAGACGCGTTTCGTGGTGGTATTGAGATTATTTCGGATGAACTCGATGAAAAAGAGATCGATTTAATCCAAAACATGATTAAGCGGACTCGCACCCGCAGTACTAAGTTTAAACGTCCAATTAATCCAAATGCTGCAATTCACCGCGGGGTGTCCGATATTGCAACAGCAATGAATGTTTTAGACTGGAGCCGTCTTTATGGTGGTGCAGGTCTAATTATTAACACAGATCAAGACTTTCAGACAGAATTAAACGTAGATAGTATCAATGCCGATACTCCGCTTGAATTTATCGCAGCAGACCGCTGGGAGCTAATTCTTAGCCAAACTAACATTTTCGATGAGCGTAACCCAGTTCCATTCAATTTTTATGGAATCCCACTCCACCGTTCTCGCGTAATCAAGGTTCTTGGTGTAGAAGCTCCTTCTTACATTCGTTTACGCTTACAGGGCTGGGGTATGTCTGAAATTGAGCGTTGTATTCGTGCAATCAACTCTTTCACAAAATTTGAAAATCTAATCTTTGAATTACTCGATGAAGCAAAAATCGATGTATTTAAGATTCAAGGCTTCAATGATAGCCTTTTAACCCCTGAAGGTACTAGCAACACACAAGAGCGTGTGATGTTAGCTAATCGTCTTAAGAATTACCAGAACGCTTTAGCGATGGACGCTGAAGACGATTATATGCAAAAGCAGCTTTCATGGGGTGGTTTAGCAGAAATCTGGGAACAACTACGCTTAAACTTATCATCGGCACTAAAGATTCCGATGAACAAACTATTCGGCCAATCAGCTACAGGCTTTGGCGGTGGACAAGACGCATTAGAAAATTACAACGCGATTGTAGAACAAGTCCGCAATGACGCGGAACCAGTATTAACCGAGATCATTGATCTGCGGATGAAGCAAGCTTTTGGGTATATTCCTGAGTATCAAATTAAGTGGCAGCCTCTGAAAGTTCTTGATGGTGTCCAAGAGGAACAGGTCAAGACTTCAGTGCAAAACCGAATCATCCAGCAATTCCAAGAACGTCTAATCACAGGTCTCGAAGCTTCAAAGATGCTTAAAGCCGAAGATTTATTACCAATGGATACGGAAGTATCTCAAGGTATTCGTGACGTTGAGCCTATGGCAATGGTTGAAATGACGGCGGCTAAATCTCAAGAAAATAAAAAGCCTGAAAAAAGTGATAAGTGAAACGAACTCTAGCCCCGATCGTTCACAAAGATCAATATACTGATCTTATTGAAGCCGACCTTTTGGAATATCTAAAAGAAGTCGTCTTTGATCCTATATTTGAAGAAGCTAGAGAAGAAGATCTTCCTATCAGAGAAAATGATACGGAAGTATTAAGGCTAGCTTTAGAAAGTGGTCAAATTTGGTATGCCGATGGCGTATTTACTGGCAACTTTAATGCAGCCATTTCTAGGGAACTTCGTAAGCTAGGAGCTGTAAAAGTTGGTAACGGTTTCCAATTAGCCCAGCAGGACATACCACTTAACTTAAGACAGGCTATTATGGCCTCTAAAGCTAAGTCCGAAAAGCTACACAAGGCACTTATTGTGCTTTTAGAGGTTATGGCGGTTAATTTGTTATTAGCACCAACTGGTATCAATTTCTTAAATACGGTTGACAGAATTGGAACAGACCTTCAAAAGCAGTTTTTAGACACAGTAACCGACATTAAGGGTATTACGGTATCTTCTGAAGTTCCTGCGGGGATTTTAAAGACCATGCGTGAACGCCTTGTAGAGGGAACTGATTTCGAAATCAAAAATTTTACCTCTGAATTAACTCAAGAACTTCGTGCTAAAGTTCAACAAAATCTTTTCGCTGGTGGCAGAGCTGATAGGCTTCAAAAAATCCTTGAAGCAGAATATGGTATTGCCAAACGTAGAGCAAGATTCATTGCTGAAAACGAAACCAGTCTTGCAGTCAGTCTGTTCAGACAAGAAAGATATAAAGAAATCGGCAGCACGCAGTACATCTGGGGCACGTCCCATGACGCGAAAGTCCGCAAAGACCACGAAACGCTCGATCAAAGAGCCTTCAGCTGGTCAAGCCCTCCCATCGTTGATACAGCCACAGGTCGCAGGGCGAATCCGGGCGAAGACTACAACTGTCGCTGCGTTGCAATCCCGATAATAAATTACAATGACTGACGTATTAGAAGCATCAACAACACAATCATTCCTTCGCACTGCTGAAGGAGATAGCTTATTGCGTTTCAATTTTACCACCGCGTCTAAATTCCGTTCACGTTTTATTGAACCCGGGATTATCTCCTATGCAGATATGCAGAACGGTGGTATTGAACTTCTCAGAAAAGAGACCATAGACAAGTGCCTACAAACTGCTGTAGGAAATCCACTCACTATTGGTCATGTAGATATTAGCCAAGTCGATCGTACCGAAGTAGAGAATGGTATTGTTGAATCAGTATCCTACGACCCTAAAGACGGCTGGTATTATTGCGAAGGAACGGTTGATACCGATTCTGCTAAATCAAAAATGCGTGCAGGACTTCGCCCATCATGCGCGTATGAAGTAACCTCTTTCGGCCCCGGCGGCGTGTATCACGGTATTCGATACGAGCGTGAAATCACAGGGCTAAAATTTCAGCACCTAGCCATCGTGGAAAAACCCCGGTATGAAGGCGCTGTATTTCGTTTAAACTCGTTCGTTTCAAAATCAACTAACAATATGTTAAAGATATTCCAAAAAGCTCTTGAACGCCTTAATGGTGCTCAGGACACAAAGTCAGAAAAAGTAACAGAAATTCCGGGTGAGACATTAGTCGAAGTCGATGGCAAGTCGGTTCGTATGAATGATCTTATGTCCGTGTGGAAAACACAAAAAGGCCAAGTTTTCGAAGCATCAGCAGATGATGAAGTAGAAATCGATGGAAAACGTATCCGTATGCACGAGCTTGTAAATTGTTACCGCTCGTATGCAGCATCCTGTGCTTCTGGTTCAGATCATGCTCATGCAGGTCATATGAAGCACGAAGCTGGTCATCCTTCATCTGGTGGCGAAATGAAGCACGAAGCTAATGTTGATACACATATGATACATGAAGCTGCAATGTCTGGTATGCATAAAAGCGATTCATCGATGCATAAAAACGATGAACCCAACATGGAAGCTATTCACAAAACAGATAAAGGTGAACCTGATCCAGCAGATCAAGAAGAGCACAAGCGTGAAAAAACCGTTGAATCAATCAACCGCGATAATTCCGCTGCTCCAGCAGTCGCTGCTGCAATTCCAGTTGCATTACCTGCAGTTCCTGCAGCTAAATCCGAAGAATATTTCCTCAAACTAAGCAACGCTCGTGAGAACGCTGCTATATCAATTGTTTCTCCGTCAACGAAGAACGCTGGTAGTCTCTTGGATCGCGTCGTATCGGGCCAAAGCCGCTACGGTTCCTCCCCTGCGATTCCTAGCAAATAATCAACCTAATATAATATCATGGCTCAGTACACGCAAAATCAAAATCAGTTCGCCCAAACCCTTATGTTGGGTCAGGTGAGCGAAATCCCAAACCCAGATGTGGTTTCGGCTTTATTCAATCCAAGCTCTTCAGCAGTTCTTCAGAATGGTTCCGCTGTAAAGCTTATTACCGGCACATCTCCCGGTATCTTAATCGATGCAGTTTCTGGCCCAACAGATGGCCCAGTATTCGGCGTAGTTACTTACAACCTACGAAAGAACATTTACTCCGCTGGTGACACAATCGAAGTCGCAGCAGGTGGTAGTTATGTAGTTCTTGAATCATCCGCAGCAATCGCTCGTGGTGCTAAAGTTGTATCAACTGCAGCTACTGCAGGTAACGATCCAACCGTTGCTACAGTTTCTTCAGCTTCTACTCAGTACATCACTGGTACAGCTATTGACACTGCTACAGCTTCGGGACAACTACTCCGTGTTAAAATCCAACCTTCCTTTAACGGAACAGTATAATAATTAACTAAAGGAAGTTTAACTATGAAATCAGTATTTTTCCAAACAACCGGTTATGATGCACAGGGTAAGGCTATCAAAGAGCCAGTATTCTTAAAGCACACAAATAACCGCTCAATCTTCAAAAATGGTCTTCGTGAAAACGGTGTGGATCTACGCTTAAACGCTGCAGGCGATACCGCTGAAAGCGCAACAGGCTATCAGATCGTAACCGACACTCTGACCTACATCAAAAAGCAAATTTCCGAACAGAAGTTTTATGAAGTACCAATAGCGGACTTTATTCCAACAGCTGTAGGCGATGGTGCATTTGCTGCTAACTTACTAACAAATCGTACATACCAAGTTGCTGATGACTTCGAAACAGGTAATATCCGCACTGGTGCAAGCAACAGCCGTCTTGCTCAAGTAGACGTAGCTATCGACTCAAAGACTCTCAAGGTCGTAAATTGGGCGAAAGCAATTGACTACACGATTTTTGATATCGAACAAGCTCTCGTTGCTAACAACTGGGATCCAATCGAGCAAAAACATCGTGCACGCAAACGTAACTGGGATTTAGGTCTTCAAAAGATCGCTTTCTTAGGTTCCGCAGTTGATACAGGTGTTGCTGGTTTATTGAACAACACAACTGTTAATGTAAATACTAGCGTAATTACAGCTAACATCAGTACACTAACTCCTGCTAACTTTGCTACATTTGTTGCTACGCTCTTAACAACCTATTTTAGCAATACGAATTCAACGGCTCTGCCAACACACTTCGTAATGCCATATAGTGATTATCTTGGATTGATGACACCAGTAAGTCCTACTTACCCAAACATCCCAATGATCAATTATCTTGAGCAAGCTTTCAAAGCTCTTTGTGGCCCTAACTTCAAGATCCTCCCATTAGCTTATTGCGATGCTACGAATAACACCGCAGCAGGTATCAACAAGCAAGTTTATGCTCTATACCGCTATGACCCAGAGTCAGTTCGTATGGACATCCCAGTAGACTTCACAACAACTCAACCTAACTCAATCAACAACTTCAGCTTTGAAGACGTTGCTTATGGTCAGTACACAGGTGTTGGTTTCTACCGCGCTCTCGAAACATTACTATTCACACATAGCTAATAACTAACATGGCTACATCCCCATTGCCCATTCGTACAGTCGCACCAGCAGATAGTGAGCTGGTGCGGCTTTACAATCAAACAGACCGCGCTTTTACACATGGACTTACTTTAGCCGATGAAAGGCATACAGTAATCCAGTATAAACTCGCAGCTCATTCTTTTGGTAAAGTTGCTCCTGAAGTAGCTTCAATGTGGCTCGAATGGTTTCCGAACCAAGTCGTAACCGCAGAAGAAGCAGTTACTGCAGTTCAGGGAGCGCGTAAAGAAGCAGATGTTGCCAAAGAACAATTAGCCGAAGCTCAGAAAAAGATAGAAGAACTACAAGCTAAACTCCCGAAAGAGAGTCCAGCACCAAAGTCTCGTAAAAAAGACATAGCATAACATGGCATACACCGTTCCAGCAGTCGCTGATTTTAAAGCCCAATTCGTTAGGGATTTCCCTTACGCATTGCCCGGCTATGGCGGCTCTGGAACGGCTGTTGTCAGTTCTGGCGTTATCACATCAGTTGCTGTTACAACCGCGGGTTCATCCTATTTAGTATCGCCAACAGTAACAATCACCGATCCTACAGGATCTGGTGCAACGGTCACTTGTACCTTGGGTGCAGGTGGATCGATTACAAATTTCTCAGTTTCTTCAGGTGGCTCTAATTATACTGCCCCTGTCGTAGTATTATCGGGTGGTGGTGGCGATGCCAGCAACCCCGGAAAAGTCCAAGATGCAGACATCAATACTGGACTTGCATTAGCTTATGTTAATTGCAATCCTGCGTTTTTTCAGACGCAGCAACTTTATACTTTAGGCTTTCTGTATTTAGCCGCTCATTACATGGTAGTAAACTTGCGTAATTCTATGCAAGGCATAGCAAGTAAATACAACTGGCTTACATCTAACCGCTCTGTTGGTAGCATTACTGAAGGGTATGAAATCCCAGAGCGTGTTCGTAAGTCCCCTATTCTTTCTCAACTGAGTACCACTACTTATGGTGCTCAATATCTCACGATGACTATCCCACAGCTCATCGGCAACTACGCTACTTTCTATCGTCAAACACTGCCGTGAGACCTCCAATAAAACGTGGTTCAATTTCTTTAAAAGCTGGAGACGTTTCTTTGGATCTTTCTGGTTTAAAGATGCTACAAGCTAACCTTGATAAACAAGGTAAGATGCACTCGGAAGTGGGTATTTTCAGAAGTAAAGCTTCAAGACAAAATACTCAAGGTCACAATTTAAGTAATGCTGAAATTGGAGCAGTTCACGAATTTGGTAGCCAATCAAGAAATGTACCTCGTAGGTCTTTCTTATGGGTTCCATTAATTACTCAACTTCGCAAGCGTTTAGCTAAAATTGGAGATGATGTATTTAAAGCTTTATCAGAAGATAAGAGCCTAAAACCTGCTTATCAAAAGCTCGGTTTAGAAGCTGAAGCAGTAGTAGATGGTGGTTTTGCTTCCAATGGTTATGGTAGGTGGCAGGGTTGGACAGGTATGGATAAAAAGTCCACACGCTATGGTACTCGGATTACTAATGCAGCTCGTAGGGCTGTAGGAGCAGAAGGTCTTATTGGCCCAATCCGTATGTCTATTTTAGTTAGAACTGCACAACTTCGTAGATCTATAAGCTCAAGGGTATCTAACAAATGATCGCAATCACTAACGCAGCCTCAGTTGAAGATTTTCGCACTACTGCGGTAGATTTTCCGCGTATGGACGGAGCTATGGGTGGCTGGATGCAATCTATAGTTTTAGGTCTAATTATTACCTTTATTGACCCTTTAACAGGTAAAGCCCAAGAAAGTACTCGTTCAATCACTACTGCGGGTATTTTACAGCCTTTTAATGATGAAGACTTAAAAATCCTTCCAGAAGGCGATCGTTCATGGATTTGGTATAAACTTCATGCTTTACCTACTTTAGTCCTTAATACTAACGATAAAGTCAAATTACCCGATGGCAATAGCTACCGAGTAATGTCTAAACGCGATTATAGCTTGTACGGCTATGTTGAATACAACCTACAAGGAGATTATGTCACAGCCTGATACAATTTCCTTATTAGTTCAGCTTATTAGCCAGTCTTTGAACCTAGAAGAAGGTAGGGTTCGTAGGTACAATCAAAGGGCTAAACTACCCCAAATCGACAATTTATATATCGATATAGCCTATTTAACGGCTCATATCTTTGGTAATAATGCTCATGCGGAGACCGATCCTGTAACTGGTAATTATAACTGGGTACAGGTTCTTAACCGTAAAGAGACTTATGCCATCAACCTATTCTCTGTTAATTCTGATGCATACGATTATTTAAATCAGGTACTTTTTTGTTTTAAGTCCGATTTAGCTAATCAATTTATGGATCAGTACAATTTTCAGATTGCCCCCATAACATCCGATCCGCAAGATTTAAGCGCGGTTGAAGGGCCAGCGGAGCTGACTCGTATTCAATTTCACGTTACAATTTTACGCGGATACACTCAAACTACTACAATCAACTATTACGATCAATTTCCGGGAACCCCCGCCCTTATCACTCAGCCTTAAAGGATTCGCTATATGCCTACTCTCTCAATCAGTAATATCGTCAATGTCTCGGTTGCTTCTCCACAAGCAACACTTTCTAACTATTCCGTCAATAATCTAGCAATCCTTACTAAGGATGTACCTGTACAAAATTATGGTCATGGTGCTATTGTTGGAGCAGTTACATTATCAGGAACTTCTATTTCAGCTATTGCTGTAACTAGCGGTGGTTCGGGTTATACTACAGCTCCAGCTGTTATTGTAACAGGTGGTGGTAATGGTTCAGGTGCTATTGTTACCGCAACAGTAGTATCTGGAGTTATTACTCAATTCAATGTTATAAATGGTGGTACAGGCTATACATCAACACCAACCATTATTGTAGCAAATTCATATCAAATTTACTCAGATCCAATTTCAGTTGCTAATGACTTTGGTGGATCTAATGGCTCTGTTGAAACCACAGTAATGGCTCAAGCAATTTTTGCTCAAAGCCCAAACATTCTTTCTGGTGGTGGACAATTAATTATTTATGCGATGTCTTCTTCAGACACGCTATCAACTGCACTTACCGCATTATCACAACAAGTATATTTTGGCGGTTCTGTATGGGCAGGTTATTCACCAAGCACTTCAGAAATCGAAGCAGCTGCTACTCTTAATGAGTCTTTCTCACCACCAAGATTACTTGGTGTTTCCAGCGGATCTATTTCCGATCTTCAATCAGTAGCTGCAGGTGGTACAGGACTCTTTACTACAATTCAGTCTGCTACTCAAAAGCACTCGCGTATGATGCTTTATACGCCAGTTGATACATTCCTTGCAAACGGTTACATTTTAAATGCTCGTACTGCAATGGCTGCTTATATGTCGCGTTTAATGTCTACAAATTTCTATGGTACTAATACAACAAGTACTATGAATTTGAAGCAGCTTGCTAATATCCAAGTTGATCCAAACATTAGCCAAACAGTTCTTAACCTCTGTCAAACAGTTGGTGTAGATGTTTATTGTAACATCGCAGGATTACCAGAAGTTATTTCAACAGGCGGTAATGATTATTCCGACAATGTTTACAATTTAGGTTGGTTCGTTGGAGCTAACATGGTTGCTTTATTCAATGCTTTAGCTGGTACACCTACAAAGGTTCCACAGACAGAAGCAGGTATGAGCACTTTAAAAGCTGCTATGAATGGCGTAGCAGTACAAGCAGTTGCTAATGGTTTCTTAGCTCCCGGCGCATGGACTAATTCTTATACTATCGGTGATCCAGTTGCATTAAATCGTAATATCGCTTCAAACGGATATTACATTTATTCACAGCCAGTAGCTAACCAAGCTCCAAGTCAAAGAACCGCTCGCATTGCTCCACTTATTCAAGAAGCAATTAAATATGCTGGTGCAGTTCAATCCGTATCCGCTGTTATTTACGTCAATCCTTAATACTATCCTACCATGGCTTTTATTTCAGTCTCAGGTAATGATACAATCATTATCAACAATCAGCTCCTCACGGCTTTTGCCGATGGGGATAACGCTAAACTAACATTCCCTAACGAGCTTGTAACTGTTAAGCCCGGTAAAAATGGCAACACGCTATTTGCAACTATGGCTGCAGGTCGTCTTGGTGAATTTGTAATCAACCTTATCCGTGGTAGCAGCGATGATGCTTTCTTACTCACGCTTCTTCAGCAGCAAGAAAACGATTTACCATCATTCAATTTACTTGATGGCGTATTTGTAAAACGTATCGGTGATGGAAATGGTAATGTATCTAACGACACATATTCATTAATCGGTGGCGTATTTACAAAGCGTTTAGAAGCTACTTCAAATGTTGATGGTGATACAAAACAATCTGTTGTTGAATATCAGATCAAATTCTCTCAAGTAGGTCGTCAGATCACATAATTCTTTCCTAATCCCCAATCGCCATGAAAGAAGTTAAATTATCATCAGGTGCTATCCTCGGTCTGCAAATGGCAGATTTCGAGGATGGTACTGCATTATACCAAACCCTATGCGCGGAACTTGTAGGAATCCAAATTCCAATGCAAGCCACGGATTTAAAGTCCATGGCAAGCATGGATATTTCCGTCCTCAAAGATGGGTTTCTAAAACTGATGGCTTCAAAAGCCATTTATTCGCAGGTTTGGAAATGCATGAACAGTTGCACTTATGCACCTGCAGGAACAGAGGCTCCACTCAGAATCTTGAAAAACACGTTTCAAACGGAAGAAGCTCGCAAAGACTTTCTTCCAGTTGCGTGGGAGGTGTTATCTTACAATCTCGCCCCTTTTTTCGAAAGCCTCGGATCTCTGTTTCAGGCGCAAAGCGGAGTAGCAGTAACTCCTCAAGCGTAAAGATTGAGAGTGAATTACCACTCTCTACCTTTATTGCTCTCAGGCTTTCTAAAGAGGGTTATGGAACTCCTCTTGAAATCCTGCGGATGCCAACTGATTTAATTTTAGACACCCTACATTATACTATTGCATTAGCCGAATACGAAGAAACTTTAATACAACTTAATAAGGATAAATCATGACGATAGGCGAGCTACTTGTTAAGTTACGTTTTTCAATAACCGGTGAACAGAATCTATCTGTAATAGAAAACCGTCTTCAAACTGCCGGTAATCTTGCAGGTGCATTAGCTACACGTTTAACAATAGCTACTACTGCCCTTGGAGTAATAGCTTATAAAGCATTAAACGCTTCAGTTGCTTTATCTAAATTCCAGCAAGTAACAGGAATCTCTTCCAGAGATTTACAACAATGGCAATATGCTGCAGCCAAGTTTGGTGTAGCTGGTGATGAAGTAGCTACTACTTTTAAAAATATTGAACAGGCTCAAGCAGGTATTTCTTTAGGCGAAGGTAACATTGCTCCATGGCAATTACTCAATATTGATCCTAGACAAGACCCAAGAAAAGTTCTTCTTGATATACATGATCGCATACAAGGTATGCAACCCGCAATGGCTCGTTTTGTTACTAGCCAAATGGGTATTGGCGAGGATATGTTTGTTTTCTTAAGCCAAGCTAATATTCAATATGGCGAATTAAATAAGAAGTTTGAAGCTAGCGAAGAAGAGAATAAGCGGCTAATGAAATTAAATGGCCGTATAGAACAATTTAAAACTAAGCTTCTTGATTTAGGTATTAAAATATTTTCTCACTTTCAAAAGCCACTTGAAAAGTATTTAGATTATTTTGATAAATGGTTAGATAAATTAACTGATAAACAGATAGATCAATTTGCAGAATCTTTTGTAACTCTTGCTCAAGATGTCGGGTATCTTACTGCAGCTTTAATAGCATTAAATGCCGCAAGTTCTGCTTTTACTATTGGTACTGGATTATTAAAACTTTTAAGTTTCTTTGGTGGTGGGGCTGCTGCAGCAGCTGGTGGAGCTGCCGCCGCTGAAGCAGGAGGTGCAACTGTAGCGGGCGAAGTTGTTGTTGCTGAAGCTGGTGGTGCTGCAGTTGCAGGAGGATTGGCTGCAGCTGGATGGGCAATTATAATTCCATTAATGGTAGCTTATGCTGTCATGACTGCTAAAGCTATGAAATCCGCAGTAGAAGATAATACTTCGGGTCAATCATTAATGTATAATGCTAAAGTAGGATCTTTTAGTTCTTATAAAAATCCAGAATCAACTTCTCAGATTACAGTTAATGCTCCTATAACAGTTAATGGTGCAACCAATCCACAAGAAACAAGTAAAGCAATATCAGATCACATCACCAAAACTTTAGGCAGAGTTAATGTTCAAACTCCTCAAGGTTATGGTAAACCTGCAACACCTTAAAACTCATGGCTGATAATATAATACCTTCCGAAGAGCAGGGAATATTTGTAGGTCTTACAAATACACCTGAAGGTGCTGCTTTAGTTACTCCTGAAAATTTACCATTAGGCGTAGCGGGTTTTTTATTTGATATTGAGGGTGAAGATGTATTTGAACTTCGTTCTGATATTACTGACCACTATATTGAAGATAATACTACAGTACAAGATCAGTGGGGTCGTTTACCAGAACGCATAACTTTAAATGGTTACGTTGGAGAGCTTGTAGGATATTTATCTAATCCGAACCCACCAGTTACACAGAAAGGTGTTAAGCTTCCACTTCATGCTGCATTAATGCCTTCCATTGCTTTAGGTTTTGGTTTACCTGCATCTACTATTCCTGTTGTAGGTTCTTTTGTAGCTCAGATAGCGGGTAAAATTGGGGCTTCTGCTAATATTGCTCAACAAATTGGTAGCTTTATTACTTCGTCTCAGCCTTCAAATGTATCAGCAGTACCCGGCTTTGTAGCAGCCGTAGCAGCAAGTAGTAGTTTACCTTCATCAGTTACTAATCAACTTATTGCTTATACCTCTCAAGCAGTAAATGGAACTCCAGCAAACTCGGTTGGAAGTACCGTACCTTTTAGTGTTCAAACTACAAAAGGCTTAAAATCCAATTTAAAAAGCCAATTAACTTCTATGGCTTTCCAAGCCGTAGGCTCTTTATTTGGTGGTAGTGCTGCTAGTGCTCAAACAAAAGCTAATACTTTTGCTCAATCTCAATACGCGGCTAATTTCTTATTATCAGATCAGCCAATAACTACTCAAAGTAAAGCTGCAGCTTCTAATACTCTATATGAATATAATGGAGTACCAGCTGGTTTAAGTAAACAAGGTGCAGCTTTTGATTTCTTTTATCAGCTTTGGTTAAGTGCTCAAACGTGTTCTGTTGAAACTCCTTGGGGTATTATGAGCAATATGGCTATTGAAAATCTTCGTGTTACTCAAACTGAAGATAGTAAATACATATCAGATTTTTCAATTACTTTTAAAAAAATTAGATATGCAAAAAATGTAACTGTAAATTTTAATAATTTATCTGGCAGATGCAATAACATGGTTTCTGTCGATCAGCCAAATTCCAGCGCTAATGTTTCTTTAATTCCTGTAGATCTTGGTACAGTTCATTTTTAAATTCTATGAACGCATATTTAATTCAAGGCATAAATCAAGGTACTACTCAGAATTTCAATCTTTCCATTTCAGATGGTAGTATTGTTAATATGACCATTTATTATATTCCTCAGCAGATGGGTTGGTTTTATGATCTATCTTGGAATAATAATACTTCATCTATTACATTAAATGGTAGGCGTATTGTCTGTTCGCCAAATATGCTTAGACAGTATCAAAACAATATCCCTTTTGGTTTAGGTTGTTCTACCGCTGATAACACAGAACCTATGAATGTAACTGATTTTACCAGCGGCTTTGCAAAATTGTTTTTGTTAGATGGTGTTGGAGTCTTTTATATGGAATCGAATTATTACGCTCCACATGATTAGTAATAATCCTACATATACTTTATCTATAGAATGTGGGCCATATAAACCTGTTATTGGAAGTCCATATCGTGATGCTTCACAAACTGTAACTATCCAGTTACCGATTACTTGTGAATTTGAAATACAAAGACAATTTTGGGGTAGCTCACAAACTGCTACTTTTACACTTTATAATTTAAAAGAAAATACCCGTAATCTTTTATATCACGATCAGTACGCTTATTTAGATAGAGCTAATATTCAATTCAAAGCTGGATATAATGGTCAAGAGGTTTTGCTTTTTAATGGGTGGGTGCGGTGGGCTTATAGTAAAAGGCCGGGTAGGGATTTTTTAACCGTTATTGAGGCTTTCGATGGTGCTCATGCTTTAGCTAATTCTTTTAGTAGCTTCAATGCTTTACCAAGAACGTCATTAAAGAATGTTCTTTATACTTTAAATCAGGACTTTGTTAGCACTTATAAATTAGCTTCAACCCCGCTATTTGGTAATATTCCTGACAATACGTCTTTTACTAATTTAAGACCTTTAGCCATGTATGGCCCTACGGCTAACTTATTAAAGGCATTTTTGCCTATGTCAGTTTCAGCTACAATCGATTTAAACCAATTAAAAGTATTGGGTTATAATGATGTATTAGATTTACCTGAGATACTTATAGAAGCTGAAACTGGACTTCTTGAACCCCCAGAACGCTCTGGAGCTATGGTAGTAGCTAAAACGCTATTTAATCCACAGGTTCAAATGAATCAAACAGCTAGATTAAATAGCGTAGATAATTCGATTTTTAACCGTGTTTATCAAATAAGAGGCTTTAGCCATAAGGGTCTTATTTCATTTTCTGTTGGTGGTCAACGTACTACAACATATAGCCTTTGGTATGGTACAGAAGCTCTCCAATATATACCCGCCCCACCGACTTTAACATGAGTACTTATCCCACACCTACTCAATCCCCTATTCAGCCAGATGAAAGAGGGCTACAACTTTTATTAAAAGATGAGCTTTCTAGGGATTTAAACTGCCATCAAATAGGTATAGTACAAGCGTTTTACCCTGCTACTCAGACTGCCGACATTAATATAAACATAGCAGAGGTATATAATGGGACTCTTATTAAGTATCCCACCCTATTATCTGTCCCAGTAATAATCCTTCATGGTGGGTCTGGAGCTATTACCTTTCCGATTACTAAAGGGGATATATGCCTAGTTCTTTTTAATGATAGGGATATGGATAGCTGGTATACTTCAGGTCAAACAGGTAATGCCCCCAACACTACACGAACTCATTCTTTATCTGATGGAATTGCTTTAGTTGGCTTATTTTCTGGTAAAAACCCATTAAGTACTTACTCTTCAACCGATACACAATTAATCGGCTCTGGCCCTATAACTTTATCTCTTGGGTCAGGTAAAGCTAAATTAGCAAACAGTACTACCGACTTACTTACAACTTTAACTTCTTTAATATCAGCATTAACTTCTTGGCATAATACTGACGGTACTACTCCAAACCCAGCTACTGTGACAGCATTGACTAATGTTCAAACCGCACTTAATAATTTGTTGAAAACATGAGCATGATTTTTAGAGCAATAGATCCTGCTACTGGGGATTGGAGTTTTGGTAATGGCCTTGGGAGTTATCTCACGGATGAGAAAGCTATTGAGGTTAATATAGCTACGGCCATTAGGTCTTTTTACAATGATGCTTTTTGGAACGCTACCTTTGGTATTGATTGGATAAATCTATTAGGTACTAGAAATACACAAGCCACGATTAAGATTCAGCTTACTAGCTTATTATCTAACTGCTATGGGGTAGTTAAAGTTAATTCAGTATCTACTTCTTTAAGTAGCAGTAGGAATCTTTCACTGACTTATAATATCAATACCATCTATTCAACTTCAGTTACTAACTCTGTAAACGTCTTAAATTAATATGTCCACCAATTCCATCACAGCCTCGGGGCTGACTATTAAGAGTTTATCGGATATTATTAATGCGATTCAAAATGGTGAATCGGGATACTTCGGCCTTTACCAGATTTACGGCCCTACGATTAATCTTAATCCTAATTCACCAGATGCAAATATGGTTAATATATTTGCTTTGGCTGTAGAAGATACGCTTGAATTACTTCAGCAAATTTATACTTCCATGGATCCCGATCAAGCGATCGGTGTTACTTTGGACAGTCGTTGTGCAATTAATGGTGTTATACGTCAAGCGGGTACATATACACAACAACCTATTCTAGTTACTAATACTTCTTCAGTAACTTTACCGGGCTTGGATTTATATCCTACTACTGCTTTTACTGTTTCTGATGGTACTAACCAGTATCAGCTTTTAACTACAACTACGCTTTCAACTGCAAGTAGTACTTCGTTAATATTTCAAGCTGTAAATATGGGGCCAGTTCAATCTAGCCTTAATTCTATTACTTCTATTGTTACAGTAACTTTAGGAGTTACCTCTGTAAATAATCCTAACACTTATACTAGCCTTGGCGTAGCACAAGAAACAGATTCAGCACTTCGTATTCGCCGTTCATATTCTGTAGCTCAACCAAGTAAAGGATACTTAGCAGGATTATACGGAGCGTTAATAGATATAGATGGAATTAATTATGCTTCTGTTTATGAAAATATAACATCTACGACAGATGTTAATGGAGTCCCCGGTCATTCCATTTGGTGTATTGTTTCTGGTACTAATAATTCTACCGTTCAAACAGAAGTAGCAAATGCTATTTACGTTAAACGTAATGCGGGCTGTGGCATGAAAGGTAGTATCTCTATAAGTGTACCTCAACTTGATGGTACTAATTTTAGCGTTTTGTTTGATTATGCTACAACTCAGCCCCTGTATTTTAAATGCACAGCTGAAGCAATTACTGGATCAATTTCTGATACAAGTATAACTAATTCAGTTTTTAATTATTTTGCTAACTCCTATAGCATAAATCAAACAGCAGATACTACCTCAATAGTATCCTATATAAAGTCTCAATACCCTAATGTAGTTATTAGCGGTGAAGCAGTTTCTAAAGATGGTACAACTTGGTCTACTACAGTAAGTCCTACGGCCATAAATTATCAGTTTATTATACCATCACCAGCTAGTACCTATATTCAAATTACTTCTTAATGAATCCTAATCTAGATGATGTAGTATCATACTATAAGGATCGCCTTATATTGCAATATCGTGGGTTGCCCAAAGCAACTCAAACGATTGCTATATTATGTAAACAAGCAGTATGTGACTATTTAACTCAAAGCTTACAAGTTGCTTTTGATGTTAATACGGCTGTAGGAGTTCAGTTAGATATTATTGGTAAGTATGTAGGTATTTCAAGATTACAGGGTACATCATCAACGGTAAATACATATGGGTTTGAACGCTACCCCGGTCACACAGGTAACCCCCATGGTTTACAAAGATACGCTGGTGGAGTTAATACAGGCATCATTTGGATGCGGTATGGTTATTTAAATACCAACCCTTTCGCATTATCTGATGATGCTTATCGCATTTTAATCCAGTTAAAGATTATCCTCAATTCTAGTGATAATACTTTATACTCTATTCAAAAGTTGTTGAATCAGTTTTTTCCGGGCACAATCACAGTAGTAGATAATACTAACATGACTTTGACTTATTATATTGCCCCAGATATTTCTCAAACAGTTCCTATTTCCATCATAGAACAGTTTTTACCTAAACCAATGGGTGTAGGTATAAATTTTGTGTCCGCAGGTAATTTACGCGTTTTATCAGACGGCACAACAATCCGCACCCTTTCCGACAATACAACAGATCGTGTAACTACTTAATCTCATGGCAACATCAACAATTCTAGGTATCTCTACCGTAAGAACCGTACCTTTAAGTGACGACTCTTTAGAAGTTCAAAGTGTCGCATCTGGCAGCGGTCAAATCCCAGTGTCGATTCTTTGCGGTCGTTTACTCGCTAATGATGTTTATCCTATCGGATCAGCGACAAATACCCTATTTACTATCAGCTATAGGTCGACATTACCTGTAGTTCCTACTAAGATACGTTTGACGTTTTATACACCATCAACAAGCTCGTCTTTAATTCAGGGTAATGTTGTTAGCGGAACTATTAGTAATACCACTTTTCAAGTTCAACTCTTTGGGCCAACAGGCGATACCACACATTCAATCTTCTGGGAAGCACTAGCATGAAAAAACTATTCCTCTTTTTAAGCTTAATTAGTTTCGGTTTCGCCCAAAGCGTACCACTTAATAATCCAGTTATTACTGGTACAATGACATACCCTGATGGTAGTTATAGTAATACTTCGGGTACTCATTTTACTGGCCCAGTAGCTTTAGCTGGTGGTGCAGCAATATCAGGTACAAGTGCAGCCAATGTTTTAGATGTTTCTACTGCATATTTAGGTGGTAATAACATTACAAATAGTGTTATGACAGTTAATGCTTCACAAGTTACAATACCTTCATTTGCTACTGGAGGAAATGGTATTTTATATACAGACTCAACAGGAGCATTAAATAAAGTTAATATTGGAACAGGTTTAAATTTTTCTGGGGGTACATTATCTAGTACTGGTAATAGCGGCGGTAGTTTTAATAATCCTACATTTACTGGTACAATGACATACCCTGATGGTAGTTATAGTAATACTTCGGGTACTCATTTTACTAATGCAGTATCTTTGGCGGGTGGTGCTGCAATGTCAGGTACAAGTGCTGCCAACATTCTAGATATTGCTACTGCATATTTAGGTGGAAATAATATTACAAATAGCGTTATGACAGTTAATGCTTCACAAGTTACCATTCCTTCTTTTTCTATAGGTGGTAATGGTATTTTATATACCGATTCTACAGGGGCTTTAAATAAAGTAACAGTAAGCACTGGACTTAATTTTTCTGGTGGTGTTTTAACAGCTACTGGAGGTGGAGGCGGCAGTGGAGGAATTACTGCAGTTAATGGAACTACTGGTCAAATTAATGTGGTTACTACTTCTAATGTAGCTACAGTTTCTTTACCAACTACAGGAGTAAGTTCTGGTTCTTATACTAATGCCAATATTACAATCGATTCTTATGGTAGAATTACTACTGCTTCTAATGGTTCAAGCGGCGGATCAGTTAGTATTTCCGCTGGTACAGGAATTAGCGTTAGCCCAAGCCCAATAACTGGTACAGGAACAGTTTCATTAGCTTCGGCTTACGCAGGTAATGGTATAGGTAATGTTAATGGAATAGTTAAAGGTAATGGCTCGGGTACTATTACAGCTGCTACAGCTGGTGCAGATTATACTACTCCATCTGGTACTGAAGGTTTTAATAATAAAAATATTAATAATTCTAGTATTGGTTCATCTACTCCTTCGACAGGTGCATTTACTACTTTATCTGCTTCTAATACTATTAATTACCCAGATGGCAGCTATAGTAATACTTCAGGCACGCATTTTAATAATTCTGTGGCATTAACTGCGGGTGCTGCAATGTCAGGTACAAGTGCTGCTAATATATTAGATATTAGTACCGCATACTTAGGTGGAAATAGTATAAGTAACAGCGTAATGACTGTTAATGCTTCTCAAGTTACAATACCATCATTTGCCACAGGTGGAACTGGTATCATGTATACTGATTCTACAGGAGCATTAAATAAAGTAAATGTAAGTACGGGTTTAAGTTTTTCTGGTGGTACTTTAACAAATACTGGGCCAACTACAAATAATCCTTCTTTTACAGGTACATTTACCTCTGCAGGTAACAATTCAATTTTTGGTGCATCTTCATTATTTTTACCAACGGCTGGTTATAATTATAATTTTTATGCTGGTTCTGGCAATGGACAAATAAGTTTAGGGCAATCGACTAATTATAATATAAATTTAGTTTGGTATTATAATTCTACTCCTGCTAATGCTTATGCCGTTATAGCTACTTTTGGTAATGCCAATCCAATAGAAATTGATTCTAGTCAATTACGAATTGGTAGTGTTATTAGATTACAACATTATACTGTTGGTACATTACCTTCTGCTGGTGCAAATCAATATGGTGAATGTTTTGTTTCAGATAGTACAGATTCCCCCGGTAGTAACATAGGTAATACTACTTCAGGCGGTGGTGGTTATGTAAGAAAAGTATATTCAGACGGATCTAACTGGTTACTTGAATAAGATTGAATTTAAAAATACAGCCTTTAACTAATACTATCGATGTCTAAGACCATTGTAAGAAAGACAACAAAGCTTTTTGACGGCAACCATACTACCTATTTAGGTGGTAGTGGTTCGCCAATTAGCGACATAGCTGAGTTCGGTACTGCGGTTGCAGGGACACCTGCTTATAGCCAAGACCCAGCACTCATTCAAACTTCTGCTTGGCTCAATGGTTGGCAAGGCGCGGTTACTGCTATTGCAGGAGGTACAACTCAGCCTAATCTTGAAGACGTTAATGCAGTAGAATTTGTAACTTCTTATTTTCTTAACTACCTTTATCAAGAAGGTATTCCCGAATGGGATATAAATACTACTTATTACCAAGGGTCTTTTGCTAAATCTTCTGATGGTCTTGGTACTTTATATGTAAGTTTACAAAATAATAATACGGGTAATGGTTTAAATACCGCTTACTGGATTCCATATATACAAAACATAGTTTCTACTATCAGCCCACAGATTGCTAGAGCATGGGTATGTTTTGATGGTCGTGCAACCACAGGTACAAATTGTACAATCATTGGCGGTGCTGCTTCTTATAACGTAGATCACGTTTATAAAGTATCAACAGGCGTGTATGACATTTTCTTTTCTTCAGGCGCATTACCAAGTGCTAATTATTCTTTTACTGGCTCATGTGGTACACAAAACGGCGTAAATAGTATCGCTGGTGATAATAACATTATTACTGGAGCTGGCCCTATTGGAACTCTTGGTATTCGTACCGCAAACCAACTTCGTGTTTATGCATGGGAACCTTATACAGGTAGTGGCCCTGCTTCAGAAGATTCTAGCTGTATCTCAATCCAAGTATTCGGAGTTTAAACTATGATAGCCGCCCAATATTCACAAGAACCAATACGCCTACAACTCTCCGTAACGGGCGGTTCACCATACGATGCGAACACAGGCACAACGCCACGGATGTGGCGCGCCTCTAACGTGGCATTTCAAGTTGCCGTCTTTGATGCTTACAACAACCCTGTTGACCTATCAAACTTGGCATCAATGCAACTTGTATTGCAACAGAGCAATACTTCGCTAGTGCAATCTGTAGCAATTACTGTACCTGCTTCATCTTTTACTACGACCTATTGTGATTGGGCTGATTGGCAAACAGGGTTATTACAAAATGCAACTTTTAATATAACGGCTGCATTAGCAGATCTTTCTTTAGGCGCGCAATCATCTGCTCAGTATTGGTTAATTGTTCAGGGTTTAAGTACCACGAATCAAGTTATTACTTATACTGCTGGATATATTACTGTAATAAATACAAGTTGGGCATTACCTACCCCACCGCAACTTTATACCAGTGAAAACGAACAAACCAATGTTAGTGGGAATAATTCAATTCTTCCTACAACCTCTAATCATACTGAGATTATTACTTTCACTGGAACAGCTAGAACAAGTAATATTATTATTTCTACTGCTGGTGCAGTCTCTGGTGCTCATGTAAAAGTAGTATTGTTATTACCAGCAACTTCTGGTATCTTAATAAAGATCTATAATGGTTCTATAACAGGAGTTTTATTAACAAGCATTACTACTACGGGAGGATTTTTATCAGCTACATTCGATTATGTCTGGAGTGTAGGTCAAGGTAAATTCGTTCCAACTCTTTACTCAATCCCCTCTGTAACTTCATGAAGAAGCTAATTGCTTATTTACTCACCGCTTGTGCTTTAGCAGCGCAAGTACCTAATGTTAATGTGCAAAAGTCGCCGAGCACTAATGCACTTACTAACTCATTTATTGTAGGTAGTGGAACATCGGTTACTCCCAATGGTACGGGTATAATTATAGCAACTAACGTAAGTGGTAATGTCTCTTGGAATCAAATTACTAATACGCCAAATAGCGCAGTAGGTTACGGAATTGTAAACGGTGCAACTATAGATCAACTGGGTGCATCGCCACAAACAGGTACGGGAGCTATTGTATTCTCTAACAATGCTACGCTTAATAGTGCTACAATGGTCACGCCTAACTTAGGCACACCAAGCTATGTAAGCTTAAACAATGGTAGCAATCTTCCTACAACCGCTTTGACAGGTAAGATCACTAACAGTCAGTTAACTAATAATTCAATTACAGTTACTGCGGGTACAGGTTTATCAGGCGGTGGTAACGTGCAATTAGGTGGTACAATTACTTTAACCAATAATTACAATGGTACAGTCACACAAGTAGGTGGTACAGGAAATGTAAATGGCATTACTCTTACTGGTAATGTTACTACAACTGGAAATCTTACTTTAGGCGGTACTTTGGGAAATATTACTAATAGTCAGCTAACTAATAATTCTATCAATGTTATAGCTGGCAATGGTTTGAGCGGTGGTGGCAATACACAACTTGGAAGTTCAGTTACCCTTAGCAATGCTGGTGTAACGAATATATCTACAGGTACTGGCATAAGTGCCAATGCTTCTACTGGCTCAATCACTTTATCAAACACAGGTGTTACTTCTATTGTCGCAGGTACTAATGTTACTATCAATTCAGCTACAGGTTCAGTACAAATTAACTCTAGTAACCCCGGCGGTACTGTGACTAGCGTAAGCACCAACAATCAAAACGGCGTTATTACATCTGTTGCTACGGCTACATCTACACCAAATATAACCATTGGTTTAGGTAACATTACTCCAACAAGCGTTACTTCCGTAATGAATGGAAGTTTAGGTCTTACTACTCCAAATGCAGTCTACACGAACAATCTCAGAACTACTACTCTTACTGGTTATCTTTACGGCAATTCAACTAACAATGTCACTGCTTCTACTAGCATCCCTACCACGGCGTTGTCTGGCACGATTACGAATAGCCAACTCACTAACAACTCAATTAATATTGTCACTGGTACTGGGCTTAGTGGTGGGTCTAATGCTCAACTTGGTTCGACAGTAACTTTAACCAATACTGGTGTAACTAACATTGTAGCTGGTTCTAATATTACAGTTAATGCAAACAATGGTAGTGTACAAATCAGTTCCAGTAATCCCGGTGGTACAGTAACAAGCGTAGGACTTGCAGCACCCTCTGGTTTAACAGTAACCAATACTCCAGTTACAAGCTCTGGTACTTTAACATTATCTACTACACTCAATGGCTATGTTTCTGGCAATGGAAACAATGGACTTACTGCATCAACAACAATACTAGGTTCTGCAATCACAGGTAACATCGCTGGTAACGCAGCTAATGTCACGGGTGTTGTAGCAGTAATAAATGGTGGTACTGGAGTGACTACATCTACTGGTAGTGGTTCAAATGTACTTTCTAATTCTCCGACTCTTGTAACCCCAAATTTAGGACAACCAACATATGCTGACCTAACTAACGCAACTAGATTACCCCTAAGTTCTGGGGTTACAGGTATACTTCCAGTTGCTAATGGCGGTACTGGTACTGCAACACCAGCGACTGTTGCTGGTACAGGAATATCAGTTAGTGGCTCATTTCCTAATCAAACGATTACAAATGCTGGTGTAACAAATTTAGTAGCTGGATCAGGAGTAACATTAAATACCAACAATGGCTCAGTAACAATTAACGCTACAGGTACAGGCGGTACAGTAACTAGCGTTTCTGGTACAGGTACAGTTCAAGGAATTACACTTACAGGAAATGTTACTAGTTCTGGTTCACTAACATTGGGTGGTTCACTTTCTGCAATAAATTTAGCAAGCCAAGTTACAGGAACATTAAATGTGGCTAGTGGTGGTACAGGCACTAATGGTCTTACTGGTTATGTTTATGGCAATGGCACGAGTGCAATGACGGCTAGTACAACAATTCCTACATCAGCTTTAACTTCTAATAGCATTACTATTACAGCTGGCACAGGTTTATCTGGTGGCGGTACAGTAGCACTTGGCGGTACGACAACTTTAAGTAATGCTGGTGTTACAAGCGTAATCGCTGGTACAGGTGTTACTGTTAATAGCTCTACTGGTTCAGTTACAATTAATGCTACTGGCACAGGTGGTACAGTAACTAATTTATCTGTAACAGGTAACTCAGGTGTGTTGGCAGGCGTGGCTACGCCCACGACGACCCCTGCTATAAGCATAGGACTAGGCAACATAACGCCTCTTAGCGTAACAACTAACGCTGGTAGCTTCACAACGCTTAATAGCTCTGGTACTACAAGTTTAATAACAAGCACAGGTAATGCTTATATAGGTACTACATCAGCTCCTGCTCTTAACACGGGTGCTAATTTTTATGCTTACCAAAATGGCAGTTGGACTGAATTTGGTGGTTCTGCATCAACTGATGCAATTAGGCTTCGTGGTTCTGGCGCAGCTTTAATTGATTTTATTAGTAGTACACAAGATCCTAATGTAAGCCCTTACGTTGGTGGTCGTATATTCTATAGTTTTCCAAGTAACTATATGTCATTTTATAGCAATGGTGCTAATACAGAAACAATGCGCTTAAACTCGGCTGGTAATTTGCTGTTGTACAGCACCGCTAGCTCGTCCAGCACCTCCACAGGAGCCTTAGTTGTCGGCAACGGAAGCAGTGGGGGACTGGGTGTGGGCGGTAATATAAACGCAGGAGGAACTATTAATCAATGGTCTGGGTTTTCTAGTAGTATGTCGAGTTATGCCAATTTTAATGCCAATAATAATTCTAATGCTAGTAGTTTTATTGGTGGTGTATTAGTGTATGGTGGTAGTGGTTATTACTACGGAATGGATTTAGGTTACAATTCTTCTACTTTTCGTTACAGAACCAGATTATTTGCTAATAATACATCAGATGTAGCATTTTCTTTTTGTGGTCTTAATCCTTCAAGCCAATCAGCACTTACAGACGCTATGATTATTCGTGGTGATACAGGCAACGTGGGCATCGGCACTACCTCGCCTAGCTATAAGATGTCTTTTGGTGCAAATACCTCGCTACAACAAACAGATATTTATTTACAACCTTACAATGTTGGCGGTGCTAACAATGAACAAAGAATTACAAACGGACAAACTGCTTCTACTTATTCGTCAGTTGCATTAGGGTTTAATGATTTAAGTGTTGGAGATGGATCCTATATAGCTTTTAGAACTGCACCTAGAACAAATAGCACTATACAATCAAGTGGTGATTGGAGCTATGAGCGTATGAGAATAGACTCAGCAGGCAACGTTGGTATTGGTGTAACGCCTGCTGCATGGAACGCTGGAGGATTTACCGCTTTAGAACTAACTAATGGCACTGCTTTATGGAGTACAACTAGTTCATCAGCTACACCTAGTACATGGTTGTCTAATAATTTATATTACACTGGTAGTTTCTATTACAAAAATAATGCAGCAGCAGGTGGTTATGTACAATCAGATGGCTATCATCATTGGTACACGGCTCCTACTGGAACTGCTGGAGCAGGAGCTACTCTCACTGAACAAATGTATCTTACTTCTGGTGGGCTTAAAGTAGTCAACACCACTTCGTCGTCCTCGACGACATCAGGCGCTCTGCAAGTGGTGGGTGGGGTTGGCATAGGTGGAAATGTAAATGTAGGTGGCACAGTTTATGGATTAGTAAATTATGGTTCTACTGGTGCTGGCAATATACAATTTTTTGCCAATCCTTCAGCTGGAGCAGCTTATTTTGCTGCTAATCGTGCATCTTCTAGCACTGGTGAAGTTGGTTATGGTTATTACACTGGTGGTTCAATAAGTTGGTTAAATTTAATCAATATAGGCGATACTTCTTTAGCTTGGTATAATCCAAGTAGCGGTACTGCAATGAAACTCACCACTACTGGTATTTTACAATTATTTAATAATGGTGTTACTTATTACGCCACACCTGGAACATTTTACAATCAAGATGCTTCTACAAATACAATAGTATTAGCTAATGGCGGTACTGTTAATTTTAGTAATTTTTCAGGATTTGTTTTTGTAAATAATAATTCAACTGCAGGACAAACTATATTTTGTTGTACTGGTGGATATGTAACAAATTTTGGTACTGGTGGCAGTAGTTATGGCGCAATGGCAGGAAACAGTTCCATTAATGGTTATACTTTTACAAACACTACTGGCAGTAGTGGTACTTTTGGAATTTATGTAATCCGATTAAGACAAGGAGAATAATTTTTATCCCCTATGAAGAAACTATTAATTGTATCAGTGTTAATAACATCATCTGTATTTGCAGCAGACAATCCTCCTGCACCAATAGATTATTTTAAACAGACTTCTAAACAAGAGCAGCCTGCTAAACCAGAAATTGATTATAAAGCAGTTGCTGAGTTATTGCATAAACAAAGAGATGAAAACGCTGCATTGTATCAAGATGCTATTATTCAAATACAGATTCTTCAGCAACAAATAGAACAACTTAAAAAACAACTATCTAAACAACCATGAAAAAGCTCCTCATCCTTGCGCTCCTTGCGCTTCCCCTCATTAGCAAAGCACAGCTTGTACAAAGCCCAGAGTATTCTTGGCGCGTCCAAATCTGTGACCTAACCTACAATGCCAACCAACAACTCACGGCTTGTCCTGTGACGGTGTTCTATCAGTCGACCATTACCAACGGCGGGACTTTCGTAAGCAACGTCCAAAGCGTTCCTCAGACCCTCTCTGTCGATCTCGTAGCTCAGGCTGCGTCAACAGTGGTCTATAACGGAACGACATACACTTATGGTCAGGCTTTAGGCATTATGAACGCCATATTTGCCCAAGAGCGTGCTAATGAACTAGCTAATGCGGCTAAGACGGCTACAGTAAGTGCCCCTCAAACGACACAGAACTTATCCGCTTCAGCAACTACACCTAATTCAAAATGATTAAGAACTGGAAACAATACGCAGAGCATTATGGCTACGGATTAGTAGCCTCTTGCTGGAACGCTGGTATTGCTGCCCTCTATGCTGCATTCGGTCAATCAGCTGGTGCAGCAGTTATGAAAGATGTACCATCTCCGACAGAGCATGAGATCATAACAATCTTTGCTGGAGCTTGCATGCTTGAAGCTCTTGCATATTTTAAAGCCAACCCTTTACCCGTAATTACCGATGAAAAGATTAATCCTACCACTCCTGCTAGCTCTTAGTGTCTCGGGCTGCGTTAGTACTCCTAATGCACCTACAGCTAATGTTAAAAATATAGCACCTTTCGTTACACAAGTTGCACAAACTGCCGTGCCACTTGTGTTGATTAAGAACCCTAGCTATGCTCCAGTTATATCTTCTGTAGCTACTGCAATCCCAGCAGCATTTGCCGTTGGTAACTTAGATGCTAATTCGATCACCAATACGATCGTATTAATCGGTAATAAGAACCATATGTCCGCAGAGACAGAGATAATCATAGCAACTGCGTTACTTGATGCCGTTACTTGGTATGAGCAAACATATGGCGTAAAGATAGCTTCTACGACAGATGCTAACGTAGAAATATTACTCAATGCTTTTGCTTTAGGTTTACAAAACGGTGTAACCACTTGGCAAAACTCTCAACCTAAAGCATAATGTTTGATTTTATTGCCAGTTTATTTAGTGCTATTGCTAACTTCTTTGATTTTTCTAAACAGAAGCAAGCATTAAAAAATACACCTGAAATACAATCAAACGCAGATGCTAAAATCGTACAAGCTGATAAAACTAAAGCTATAAATGATGTTAATAACCCCGACATCACTAAACTTCGTGAAGACGTTGCTGAATGAAATACTTAATTATACTTCTCACGCTTAGTTTTTCGGCTTGTACGACTATTATCCCCTCTCCTGTTAATTCTAATAATGCAAGCTTCGATGGTAACGTACAAAATTCTGGAATTATATCCGCTACCATGGACGGCTTTAAAATAACAACTCATTTTCGTGATAGGTATAATGCCCTCATAGCCGTTTACGGTGATGCAAAACAAAGTGATGGAAGTCCTATATTTACGCCCGCGCTCATAAAGGATTTCGGACTTACGTTTAACGGCGATGGCACTTATACAATGACCAAACAAGCAATGGTATTTATGGTGCAAATGTCGGAGATGAAGCGCAGGGCATTTAAACCTTAAAACTCCATGCAAGTAGATCCAAACTCAATAGATAGCTGGTTTGCTAGAATAGATCAGCGTTTAACTAACCAAGACGAAGATCTTAAAGAGATCAAAGAACAAACCAAACTCACTAATGGTAGAGTTAATAAGTTAGAAAACTACCAAAACAGAGTCATTGGTTGGGCTGCTTGTGTATCAGGAGTAGCAATTATTATCGGTTGGGCTATCGAAGCTGGTATACACATAAGTTTTGGTAAATAATTTGTGAAACCCAGAAGATTCATTGTATGCAGTGATATTCATGGGGATATGCAAGACCCTGTAGCTGTTAAAGCACTACAGGCTTTTACTAAAGACTATAATCCCGAAATACGCGTGATCGCGGGCGATTTATGGGACTTCCGCAATCTACGCAAGGGAGCGAGTGATTCCGAGAAAGCCGACTCTTTGGTCGATGATTGGGAAGCAGGAATAAAATTTGCCACTGATTTTTTTAAAGGTGGCAAAGAAAATGTTTTAATGCTGGGAAACCATGACGTAAGACTTTGGCACTTAGCTGAATCTACGGAAGGGTTGATAAAAGACTATTGTACAGACGGAATAGCTAAAATTAACCAATACTGCAAACGCTGGAACGCTAAATTAATCCCCTATACAGTGAGAGAAGGCTTTTATCGTATAGGGCATTTAAAAGTTATACATGGCTTTGCAACTGGCCCTAATGCCACGGCAACGCATATAAACTCTTACCAGTCGAATATTATCCATGGGCATACCCATAACATAGCTGTCGTGTCTGTAAGGTCTATAGAGCCAAGGGAAGGCCGTGCAATAGGCTGCCTATGCAAGCTCGATATGCCCTATTCCAATGCTAAGTTAGGTAGCCTTATGTGGAGTCATGGGTGGGCGTTCGGTGAAGTATATCCCAATGACGAATTTCAAATCTTTCAAGCTAGGTCAATAGGAGGTAAATATCGTGTCGCAACAGAAATTAAAACGTATTGAGCTTTCTAGGTGGGCGGCTTTACTTGAAAAGGAACTGGCTTCTCAAGAGACATTACCTAAAGGTGAGGGCTGGGTCACTTTTCCAGAGTTAAAGCTTGAATTAAATATTGGAGCACACCGAACTTATAAATACATAGAAAAACTTAAAGGTCTTAAAAAGATAGAGGTATTTGAGGGACATATTTTACAAGAGAATAAGCTTAAACGCCGTGTTTGGTATCGTTTAAAAGATTAAACGCTATCTATAGCGTCTTAACTAGCCTTAAGACTAATTACATTGCGTAACTTCAGCTAAATTCGTTTTGTCTATTCGCTTAATAAGCTCTGGTATTACTCTATCCCAATAGCCGTCTTTATCCTTCATCCATGGCCCCATTGGGCCATAATGCCAGCATAAGGCATAGTCTTTAAATGTAGCTTTTCTACCAAGTCTTGATTCGCTGCAATAGTGTTCCAAATAAACAGAACACATCAATTTTGAATTTATACGATCTTTACGATCTGAAAACTTAAAGCGTTTCTCTTTTAAGATAGTATTACAGTCTTTAACGACTTCAGTATGTATTTGTAGAATACCTACGGCTTTACCGTGGTCTCCTACGGCATTAATATCTCCACCAGATTCAACGGCAATCAACGCGGCTAATAAAATTTCAGATACCATGAGCTTTTTTTAAGTTTGATAATACGTTTAACATTGCACTTTGTCCTAAACCCCTTTCGCGGAGCGTTTCGATGACCGCTTCATCGATTGTATCTTTACAGATGATGCGGTAAATCGTAGTGATTTCTTTTTGTCCTTTGCGAGCGACTCGGGCATTGAACTGGTCGTAGAGTTCTCTTGACCATGTTGGCGAGAACCAGACCACTGTACTCCCACCTTGTTGTAGATTGAGGCCATGTCCAAGGCTGCGCGGGTCTGCGACAAGATACTGGATTTCGCCTTTGTTCCAAATTTCTTCGATGTTACCTTTAATGGTACTGCTTGCGACACACCTTTGAACCGCTTTGCAGATTCTTTCTCTTTCGTGAATATAATTGGCTGCGATAATGACTCGGGTGTTGCCCAATTTATGTAAAAGTCTTTTGAGGGCTTCAATCTTCCCTTCATGGATTTCAAGTACGCTTCGATCTTCTGAATAAGAAGCTCCTCCAGTGATTTGAAGTAACTTGTTTGCAAGGACTGCTGCGTTGGATGCGACAATTTCTCCTTGTCGTAAGCACACGAGCAACTTGCGCTCAAGTTCAGTATATAACTTCCTAGCTGGAATCGAGAGTCCGATTTCAATATCTTCGATAAAGGTTTCAGGTAGGTCGAGATAATCACTTGACCGAAGGGTGATAGTGAGGTCTTTGATTTTGGCATATATTTTTTCTTCTGAATCTTTTTTAGGCTCCCAATTATACCCCATATAATCGGTAGGATAAAAGTAAGTCTGCTTGAATTGCGTAAAAGACTTGCCTAAACGCTGACCGCCATCAAGCAATTTTATTTGCGCGAATAATTCAAGTAGCGAATTAGGTCTTGGAGTTCCAGTAAGCCCCCACCGCCAGTGGTTCTTAAATAGTTTCTCAACCGCTTTGATTCTTTGGCTCTTGTGATTCTTGGCTCTTGTAATTTCATCGAATACAACTAAGTCACAAAAATTTAAATTCTTTAAATTAGGCAACTGCTCATAATTAGTAATATAGATTTGAGAATTACCACTTGGTTCTTGCCCGCGTAATACCTCAAACTTTAACCATTTGAAATCATCCCATTTGGATATTTCATTAGGCCATGTATATGTGGCTACCCGAAGCGGCGCAACGACCAATGCACTTTTGAAACCCTCTGCAATGAGGCTTTTAATAGCTGATAGCGTTGCTGCCGTTTTTCCCATGCCGGGGGAGACAAAGGCTCCTGCCCTGCTATTCGCAAGGAGGAAATCTCGCATTTGAATTTGGTAGTTTTCAAGTTTACAATGCACGAAGCGTATTGATTATTGTTTTTGCATCTTCGAAATTATCTACATAACCAGCTCTAACGCAGTGCTTATTTAAAATACCAATTTCTCTCCATTGAAGTGGTGTAGGCATTTCTTTTTCGCGTTTCAATTCTAAAAAGTAAATCTCTCCATATGGCCCAATAAGTAGCCTATCAGGTACGCCACGTTTGTTGGGGGATACAAATTTATAACACAAGACATTATTAGCTTTACAGTAAAGTACGACTTGGCGTTCTAAGGAACTTTCGAGCTTTGTAGCCATGAAGATATTTTGTTTTTAAGTTCTTTCTTTTCAACTTTAGCAAGGCGAGCTAATAGCCTGTTGAGGATATTAGCTCTGTTCTTGGTTAGTAATTCAAGTATAATTAATCGTTTAAGATCAGGGACATTTATACCAAGTAAGAATACTTCGTGTAAATGATTCCAGCCCGACAGATGCGGTTCTAGTCTTTCACGATCTTTATCCGATATAACTATACTTGAATCGAAGATCTGTGCTTTTAAAGGAATCTTCATTTAGCTCTAGCTTCTAACATAGCATCAGCTAATTTATAAGCTATACGAGCAATTTCTTTAGCATCTTTATAATGCTCATAATTCATGGTAGCTAATGTTGCCATAGCAATTTGATCGCGTATTGGTAATTGCTGAACTTTATCAGCAAATGGTATTTTATCTTGTTTAGTCATGTTTTTATCCGTTCCATTCGATTGGTAGTATTACAAATTCCCCCGGTATTCCCTTGCGGTTATCCCCAAAGTATTTGTTGTAAGTGAAATAGGCTTTTGTAACAGCTGTTGGTTTTATAGCTACAGTAAGATTAGTATTAACGCTAGTAACTGTGCTTGGGTCAGCATACCAACCACGCACAATGATTGCACCGCCATTAGGATTAACGCAGTTGTTAAAAGTAATCTTGCGGGTTTTGGGGCGGGTAATCTGGTCGTATATAGTCCAATCACCAAGAAGTACATCGTTAATTTTACAGTTGTTAAAAGTTACACCAAAGACACCACCTTTAAGCCCGCAGTCACACATTTGAGATACGTCTGTATAGGCATTAGTAACACGCTTGCGAGCAACGCCTGTATTAATCCATGTACAATTATTAAAGGTCACATAACCGCCACGCACTTGGTCGTAGGCACGTTCAAGACCATCTTTAAAAACACAATTATTAAACGTAGCATTTAAAACTACTTGTAAATCGGCATCGGTTTTAGCAGTAGCTGTTGATTTAAAACCCCAATGGGTTGTACCACCATCAAAAAAGCAATTTTCAAATGTAGTTGCACCGTCACAACCGTTTAATGTGAAAACCGAAGATCCATCTGTTTTTAAGTCAGGTCGATCTGAATCGTAAGTATTGTTAGCATTATATGTCTGATTAGTATAAGTAGTCATAAATTATTTAGAATAGTACTGACATTCCTTGGCTTCTACCTTTAAAGGTAATCCTGTTGCCCAACTTGGCAAAGTGGCAAGACAGTTGCCAAATTGCAAAGCCGATTGTCCATCTCGTTTAATAGCAAGGGCTTGGTCATGAATTAGGGTCACGATTTCGTACCCCGCTTCTTCGGCTTTAATGGCTCCATGCGCCATGATGTCGGCTGCAGTGGCTTGGGTTTCATTTTCCGCGAATTTACCCGAGTAGAGCTTAATCCTGCCCCATTGTGTCGACCCCGCAACTTGCCCCCAGTAGGTGATGTTGTCTCGGCCTGTTTTAACATCGATTTCAATTTTGGGCTTGGGGTATGCAATCTGACGACCGCTTCTGAGTGTAAATAGTAAATAGGGTATTCCTGCTGCGCTTCTATATCTAAACGCTCCGCATTGGATATTGGGTTTGGCGATTGCTTCACGAGCATCTTTTTCAAGTTTGTACCAATACTTCGTAATTTTGTTACAAAGTGTCCGATAAAGCTGTATTCCTTTTTCACATAATCCTGTCGATAGATCGAGTCCATATTGTTCTAGGCATGAGGATTGAAACTTAGCCGCGCCCATGCCATAGCCCGCACCAAGAATAATACGTTTTCCAACTTCTCGTTGGTCGCTATCCACGCTTTCCATAGGTATCCCATAAACGTGTCCTGCCATCCAACGATAAAGATCTTTGCCCTGCCGCCACATATCAAGCACATCTTCTTGACCAGCAAGCCAACAGATAAGTCGCGCTTCAATGGCTGAGTAGTCTGCATCTAAAGTAACAGATATAAATTGACGTATAACTGCTGCGATAAGCTCTAATGGCTCACCATATACAAGTCTTAGTTCTTCAGCGGTTGCACCACTTTCAATTCTTTTGAATACCTCATGCGTGATACTGCGTAACTCTTTTGGGGTCTTTTTAAAATTTTGAGGCTGCACCAAACGACCACTCCAACGACCAGTGCCAGCGCCGTAATAAAGAAGCGTGCCACGAACGCGGTCATCAGGACACAAGCAATCAAGCATTGTCTTAACTTTCTTGATGGCTGCGTACGATAAACTTTGATAGATTTGTAATAACTCTTCATTGGGGTGCTTATTCTTTATAGCGTTTTCAACTGTCTCTGACTGCATATCAGGAAGATCAAATAAAACCCTTACGCGTTCACGCTGCGTAGGATTGATTCCTGTTTTATCTAAAAATATTTTAGTTTGCTCTTCTTGTACCTCATTTATAATTTTATCGGCATTGACTAAAGCTGCACGATTAAGAGGTATGCCAACTTGATTCAGTCTTAGATCAAATTGGAACGTAGCAAGGCTATCGCCTTTTAAAGCAAAATCTTTTAACTTCTCATATACGGCCTTTTCAGTGATTACGTCTTGTCGACAGTAGTCACAAAAATTGCCATAATAATCGCTAAAATCACTAGGGTTATTAAAACTGCTCCGCTCATTAGGTATAGAAAATAGTTTAATTAACTTTTTACCAGTCAAATCTTTCTTTTGTGGTAATTCCAAGGCTTCAGCTACTTTCTCCAAACTCCATGGTAAGCCCGCTTTGCGAGCCATAGCAGCCGTATCTCTCCATTTGGATATAGGGATAGCCACAGGCCATTGTGCAGCCATAACTGCCTGTTCAAATGGCGCGTTATGCGCATATATCTCATCAGCTCTATCTATTAAATCTTGTACCTCGGCATCAGACTTTAGCCCATCAATCTCATACTTGTGCCACATATAGACAGGAGTGTCGACTCCTAACTCCGACACCCCCATCATTAGTATCTCGGTGCTAGGGTCAACGGCATAGCGGTGTGCTCCAACCTCTTTAAGGTCAGCAGCACTCCGTGTTTCTATGTCGAGGAAAATAGTCATTCAAGACTTTCAATAAGCTCTATTAGCTTTTCTTTAACGACTTGATTAACATCTTCGTTTTTAACGACATTGATGCAAAGAAGATCAATGAGTTGATCTAAAGTGAAATACTCTTTGATCTGTGAAGCAGCGACTGGGTCTGCCTTCATTTCTAATGACCATTTGTGTGCTTGTTCTGGGGGATACATTATACTACGCCCTCCTCATCAGCTACTGCAGTAAATTCGCTTGAAGGATCTACTGGCTTATCACCAAAAGCTTCACCTGTCTTGTAATATTGTACTGCGCGTAACTGTGCATTAACACGTTTACCAAATTGGTTGTCTTGTCCCCATAAACGGATCGTAGCATTTACATAACAACCTGCGAAAAGCACGTTGTCATCAGCAGCTAGTGGCGTAAGATCACGATTAACTACGGTTGGGCGTTTATCGCAACTAGTGCTAATATACATTGTGCCTTCACCATAGCCATCAAGATGCTCTTTTTCGTTACCTTCATGTAATGCTACTTTTAAGTTACTTGGAGCTTTACCTTTAAACTTCTCCGCAACTACGGCTTTAATTGCATCATTAATCGCCTTAATTTCTGCAGCATTTGTTTTCTTGTCTAATATAAAAGTAGCACTGTATTTAGGTGCGCCACCTTGGAACGACTTAGGTTCAAACAAAGTCGGGAATGATAATCTAACATTATTTAATTTAACGATACTAGGATCTGTAGTCATATTATATCTAGGTTTTCTAATTGATTTGCACTGTCGAAATTAATTGCTTCACGTTTATCGGTAATCGGAACAAGAGTTGGTTTACCCTCGGGCTTATAAATAAGAGCTTCAAACTGCTCATAGATTTTCTCTTCTAATCCACCTTCTTTTCTAATAAATGCTTGTACTTGGGTTGGACTAATAAGCGTTTTAGGCTTAAACAAATCGCTCTCTGGTATTTGAGTATGCTCTAATAAAAAGGATTCTGCTTCCTTCTCATCTTTCCATTGGCGATTAGTTTTACCCTTAACTAGTTTAAAGCCTATATTTGAAGCACCATTTGCAAGATCACTGGCTTCCTGTTTTTCTAATGCTTCTAGCCACTGCTCTAAACCTTTCTTCATTTGAAGAATCTTTACACGCTTATCGCGATCGATCGTATTAGGGTTTGGTAATTCAATCGTACCATCGGCTTCTGGTATAACTTGCAGTATATGACCTGCATAAGCTTTACAAATAGCAGTAGCTGGACAGAATTTACACGTTTTCTCAGGTTCAGGTGCAAATGATGTGTACCAAGGTCTTGTTTGTATAAGCTCTGATATTTTTGTTACTACTTCTGCAAACTCACTTAATTCTTTACGAGTAATCTCCCAAATGCGAACAGGTGTAGTATTGTTACGATCTCTTGGTTGAAAGATCATAAGCTTTATTTTAAAATTAGCATTTAGTTCGTTTTCATCATACAGACTGCGTAATAAGGATTCAGCATAGATTGCTAATTGAGGATTGTATTTAGCCTCTACGCTAACACCCGCCCCATACTTTAAATCTATAATCACTAACGTGTCTGTATTATGCCAAGCAGCGTCAATTTGACCATTGCGCTCAGGCATATAAAATAACGGTACTTTTTTCTCAATAATTAATTCTGCTTTTCCATCTGGTCTATTAACTCCGACTAAATCAGCGTAGCTTTTGCAGTGATCTAGCATCTCTAAGTCAGTAACTTGATCAATAAATGATGTTTCTCCAGATAAAAGTTTAGCAGCAAATTCATGAGCTTGTGTGCCTTCTTCAGCATATACTGTATCATCATTTGGTAATTCATCAGCATGATCTACTATAAACTGCGGGGAAGCAGTACAATGCAACCACCTGCTTGCAGCCGATGGCCCAAGATTAAGTTTCGAGTGCTTGTTTAAGGCGGTCATATACGTCTTGGTGATTTGAGTGACCAATGTCAGATAACTTTTTAACTTTATACGTTTCGTTAATTTGTTTAACGACCGAAAGTTTACCTGCTTCTAATAGCTTATTAGCTATTGCTCGTATATCCTCTAAAGTAACTGTTGGTACTGGTGCGGGTGGTGGAGTAACTACCACTTCAGGAGTTGTAGGTATTTCAATCTGTACAGGTTGTTGTACAGTTCTAGAGGACAATAAAGCCTCGGTGTTTGCATTTAGTGCAGCAATAAGCTGGTCAATTTTTTGTTCAATCATAAAGGATTTGAGGGGATTTCTCCAAATTCTGGTGCATGGTAATACCAATATGTAGAGCGGATTAGATAAAATAATTGGCTCGTACTTGGTGCATTAAAGCGGTATGTGAAATGGCTTAATGGTGCATTAAACGAGCAATAAAAGCCTTCTTTAAAATTATGGCCGAAAACCATATTCTCAAAAAAGCTCGTAATATCTTTGGGTAATTCTACATTACCAAATAAAGCATTGTTGTTCATTTGCTAAAAACAAAAACAGTTTTTGTTTTCTTGTCAATAGCTAAATCAAATCAATTCTTTCAAGAGCTACTTCACCTGCATTACGGCGTAAACCCTTGACCCAAAGGATGTGTCTTTCATCCTTGACACGGCATCTGCCAAACTTTGTCCAGCCTTTTTCTTTAAGTATAGCACTAAGACCTTGGTCAGTAAAATGCGGCAAATTAGAAGACTGCAAATAGTTCCTAAGAGCTTGTAAGGATACCAAGTCCTTCGCAATGAGTGGGTGTGTATTATCGTGAAACGCTTCTTCAATGGCTGAAGCTAATGGCGTTGCAGCCATCTCAACTAAATTGTCAAAGTATTTAGTTTTAGGTGCACGGCCATTGGGGTTAAACTCCTCAGATATTTTCCATTGCTCGAAGAAAGCTCTTAAGCCTTCTGCATTGTCTCTTACCATTGTAAAAAGCTTATTAAAATACTTATCACCGCCCATCTCTTCCACCTGCTCGGGGTTTTGTAGTCGTGATTCTAATACAAAATAGCGTCTATCCTGATCATTAATGGCTAGCGCATCATGGTGATTAGTGAAGAGTAAAAAGTTTACTGTATTATCTACGTTAACACTCGATTGGAATTTAATGTTAAGACTTATCTGGTCATCAGTAATAAGGGGTTTAATCTTATTCATGATTTCCATTCTGTTGCTACCAACAATACGAATCTCTTCGATCACTACTAACTGCTGACCATATGCCCAAGCGTTGAATGATCCGAGGATGTCATCAGTTCCTGCTTTCCTTACATTACCATCACCTAGTACTGCGTTCATTACTACGGCTAAGAATGTTTTACCGCAGCCCTGAGTGCCTTGTAAGATCGGCGCCCAGCGAATCTTGATTCCCGGCTTTTGCACATTAAACGCCAAGAAGTCTATCAGTATTTTCCTATACTCTTCCTCGGCTATAAGGTTAGTCATGTGCTCCATAAAAGTAGCACCTGCTTCAGCCATGGTATTTAAATTAGCTACAGGGTAATTAGCTTTATAGGTATTTATATATGGCTTACCCTTTACATTGATCAACTGTTTATCGCCCATTGAAGGGACATAAAGTCTATTCTCTACCTGCGGTATGCCAACCGTATGAATTAAATAGTCCTTAGCACTTACCTTTTTACCATCAAGTCCAACAGGTACTTTGTAAATGGTTTCAATAACCTCGGGATCCCATCTGCGTTCTACTGATGGTGTATAATAATAGTTATCAGCCGTAATAAAGACGATACCATTAGCCCATGAAGGTAGTGTGTAATTGCTCTCCTCAGTCTCAAGGCGTGTAATATCCTTATTAAGTGTCGCCAGTGGTACATTTACTCCCTGCTTCTTTAGCGCATCTTTAAGTGTAGCCACTAAACTTGCACGCTCAACCGCAGTTAATGTACTACCCGACTTGGCAATCTTCTTTAATCCCTGATCTAACAATTCCTGCTGAGTACGACCAAGGCTACGAATATAATCACCAATGGTTATAAATGTACGGTGACTAAGATTAGGACTCGTCCAACCCTTGGCTGCTGCTTGTTTAAAGAGCGAACGTATTGTGATTGGTACTCTATCCGTTGTCTGAGCTTTAATCGTTCCCCACCTATAGGCGGCATCTTTATCGCCGGGGTATTTCTTACCCCTACTGCTCCACTCGTTCCATAAATCAAAGCCTTCCTCGCCAAACTGATGCTTTAGTGCACACGCAGCTGAGATCCAATCATCCATGGAGCAATCAGGATTGAGCATCTCAAGTGCTCCCTTAGCATCTTCCATGGTGACTGACTCCAATGGCTCACGCAAATGCGATAAATCAGCCAAGGCTTTATCTGATAATGCACTTCCCTCAGGATTAGCCACAGGCATATCCTTATCAGGTATCAAGCACCCACGAGTTATCTCTTCACCCGCGTTACTCGCAATGATGGGACTCGTTGTATCGTCCTTAAATACACTAGGCAGATACATTGCCTGTACAGGGATTAGAGACTCTTTAGTTACTGTCTCAAGTGCTAGCAAAGCTGCTACAGTTCTAACTGCTCTACTATACTCTGATAATGGTATATGGTCAGCCGCCACGAAGACACGAATCCTTGGCTTTTCATCTGTCGAACTGGCTGTGTGATACGCGGTATAACTATATCTCTTTAGCCCTTCAAAGCGTAAGTTAAGTACCTTCTTAGATTGATCGTTATCATCTATATCTAATGCAATAAGATTACAGTGGATCGCTTTCTCAGTTTTACGCGGGCTTTTAGCCTCACCAAATGCTGCAGGTACTAAGTATGCAGTACGCTTGGCATTAGACTTATCATTATAAGCGAGTGCGTTGTATTCATCGCGGGTAATATTCAAACGTATTGGTTTTTCCAGTACATTCTCAGTTAGTTCGGCAAAGGTTTGGTAGGGTAGCTTAGACACATTGCCAAGGTCTGTAGCTGTTCCTAGAAAGTATCTCATTTGTTTAACGATTTAGTAAGGCGTACGCCTACAAAATTGATTAGTCAATAGCTATTTGCATTGACCATCAAAATGAACTTATTAGCTTGCATTAGTGCACATGGGTAATGTGTCGGAGTTTTTTTCATTTTCTCTGGTTAGCATTTCGCCCTCGCGGTAAACACATAAAAGCCGCGAACACTTTTTTGCCCTCGTAGGATAATGGTTAGTCTACCAGAATTTCACTCTGGGCATCTCGGTTCGATTCCGAGCGGGGGTATTTTCCCTTGACACATTCCCTTTTATTAGAATTATAGACTACGTTTTATATTTGTATTTGTCTTATAATCATAACTAAAAGCCTCACTTAAACGGTGGGGCTTTTTAGTTGACCAAAAGCTAAATTAATAGTATTGCAGTTTATATGGCTCTTAACCGTCCTACATTCCAAGCGGGCACTTATCACGAAGGTAGAAAGAATATCTATCAGGGCGTGAATGAAATGTACATACCCTCTGCAACTCGCTTATCCCCTAAAGCCCCATATAAGCCAGATCGCAATCCTTGGACACTGACTAATCCTATTAATGCTAATGGTAGCAGTGGTAGGCATAAAGCGGGTGTAGCATTAGCAAGTGAACACTCAAGCTCCGCAGGTAGAAAACTAGGCTCTGCAACCTCAGAAGCGAAGACTAAAGCAGCCCAGTCTAATGGTAAGCTTGGTGGTCGCCCCATAGGTACATGAGCGTTGGGTTATGTAGGGGGTAGCGTTGGGTTATTTATCATATATAATACACACATATCATGCCATATAAATCTAAAGCACAACAGGGCTGGGCGCACACACCAGCAGGAACAAAAGCACTAGGCGGTAAAAGTGCGGTAGCTGAGTGGGATAAAGCTTCTAAGGGTATGCACCTGCCAGCTCATGCTAATTGCATGGCACGTCATAGCTATAATGTTAATAGAAAAGCTGAAATTCCTATGAATTTGGGCAAGTCGCCTGTATAAAACGGTTTTTGGGGTTGTAGTGGAAAAATCACTACATGTATCCAAAAAATCGATACAATATCGAAAAAATCAATACAACGTATTCAAAAAAGCAATACAGCGTATCGGAATTTTAAATACATGTATTTAAATACTAAATACTGTATGTAAAAAGCGGATACGGTGCGTATCTGATAAAAAAATACGCCGTATTTACTTTTTTAAAATACTTAAAAAAGTTTTAAACTGTAATTTAATTTTACATATTTTATTTAATCGATTTTTAGCCTTTCCATTTGTTTCTGATAACAATTAAGGCAAATCGGTTTACCTCTTTTAACCCTTAAAGGGTTGCAAATATAGCAAATGAGCCTTTTAGGCTTTTTTATGGCCTTCATAGCGTTTAAAGGTATTCATCAAGTATATCCCTTTCGAGGGTTTCTAAAACGCTTTTAAGGTAGATTGCTGGCCTTTCGTATTGGTTGCACTCCCTTGCCATTTGATAAGCAATTTCTTTGCATTCGTTTGCAAAGTATTCGCAAATCGCATTGTAGCTTAGGTTCGGTACTGTATCATCTAAAGAGGCTTTTAAAGACTCTTTAGAGGGTTTAAAACCCTGTAATTTAATAATATCCATTGTATATCTTTCATTTATGACTAGCGGGATTGCTAGGCAATAAAAAGCCTTTTAGGTGCTTCCTAAAAGGCTTTTTATTGCTTAGATTATAAACTTTTAAGTTTTTTATAATCGAAAAGTAAATCCCTTACAGTATCTGACATTGCTTCAAGAGTACTTTCGGTATGTTCATCTAAATTATCTTTATGAATTTTTGAACCGTCTAAAGATATTTGAAATAAAAATTCCGCAACTTCATCCCAATCAAAAGAATCACACTTAATTTTTTTAGTCTTCATTTGTTTTAATTTTCCCTAAACATTTAATTTTTTCTATATTCCATGAATGGTCATTATCATTAATATCTTCCCAATCTAAGTTTTCAAAATCCTCTTCCGCAAGTTGCCTAGCTTCCTCTTCGTTTTCCGCTTCAACTTCGAATTCTAATTCGGTCAGTATTTCCCTTTTATATATTACATTATAGATTTTCATTGTTTTTATAACTGTTGTTAATTTGTAAATAAGCTCTGTTAAATCTTTCAAATTCTTTCGAGGTATCGTTAATGCTAATACCATTAGTTTTAAAATAGATGTTTACATCTTTTAAATAATCGTACGCTCGTTGCCTGTCATATAAATCTTTTAAACTTTCAATGTAGTTTAAAGCCTCGTTTACTGTTTTAATTTGATACAAATTTTTATGACTCAATATACCATATTCTATTTTCATTTTTTAACCTTTCTTTTTAGTTTATTGTTTTTCTTATCACGTTTTAAATAGACTTGGTTTTTATTGTATTCTAATTCTAATCCCCGCATTTTTAATTTAATAGCGTTATTATCAGAAATTATAACCGTATTGTCATACATATTTACAATTGTACCGATAATGTCTTGACCTTTTACCTTAACAGTATCCCCGATTTTCATTTTTTAACCTTTCTTTTTAGTTTATTTATTGCGGATTTGTATAAAGCTTCAGGTGTATTCGATTTTCCATGACTACGGATGTTTAAAACGTAGTCACTAAAGTTAGAATCGGGTAAACATTCGGGGCAATGTATTGGTTTTTCCATTACATTACAGGCAATGAGTCTTAAATAATATTTGTGCATAAAATTAATTATTTAAAGTTTGTGCAATCGCTTGACTGACTCTTGATCCATGCGGATTTATCCAAACATCCGCTAGCCTTGATTTGTTTAAACCCGAGCAAAGTAAGCATTTTTCGCAAGAAAGGCCTTTAGCATCGCTTAAACATTCGATTGAACCCTCAGGCTTAACGGGGGATGCGTGGAAAACTCTATAATCTAAACTTTTCGCAAGCCTGTAACTTGATTCGGTTTCCGTTGAAACCATAAAAAATTTAGCGTATTGACTAGCAAATCGGTTTGTTTTCCAATCATGAAAGTAGCCTGTAAAGCCTTTTGCAACTTTTGCAATAGCCTTAACAATGGCTACAGGTAGCAATGAAGGGTTGCCATACGCGCCAAAACGTATTTTACGATCCGCGAACACACTAGCGTATTGGCTAGGGTTTAAAGGTAAATATCTTCCCTTATGATACGCTTTCCAGACACTCAACGGGGCTTGACCAATATTGACGTAACATCCTCGACCGCTTGCGAAAGGACAACCCTTGCAGATAGTTTTAGCATCCAAACCACTCTTAACTACCTTTACAGGATGATGATCTTTTAATAAAAACCATATTTGAACCATATTGCCGGTTTTTCGATTCTTGGTTTTTAAAGTAGCAATGGCTACGAAAGCCTCGCCGTTTATTGTTCCCTCATGTAAAATGAATCCGATATGTTTTTTCATTTTACCTCCGTTTTAAGGATATGATTAATGCTACTTATTAAATAGTGTAAATTTGTTAAGTGTGTCTCTTTTTCACTAATTAAATATTTTATGCGGTAATCAGATTCATTTGAAAATTCCGTTTTAAGATCATTAAGGCAATTAATTGTACTCATGTATTCGCATGAAATAGCATTTTTTAACCGCATCAATTCATAGTCTTTTAAAGAGACATTATAAACTGTCTCTGTT
>Ga0208381_1000053_pt1 | contig 45579 bp, 54 predicted proteins | sample CryBogCBE13Jul09_FD_184572 | JGI IMG/M metagenome (GOLD analysis project Ga0208381, IMG submission 184572) | Freshwater microbial communities from Crystal Bog, Wisconsin, USA - CBE13Jul09 (SPAdes) (version 2) | ecosystem: Environmental > Aquatic > Freshwater > Lake | place: Crystal Bog...
CCGCTGTAAGTGTTGTCTTACCATGGTCAACGTGACCAATTGTGCCAACGTTCACATGGGGTTTGGTACGTTCAAATTTGCCTTTTGCCATAATGTTATATCCTTAATTAATTACATTCTTCAAAATAATCTACTGGTGCCCATGGCGGGAATCGGACCCGCGACCTCTCCCTTACCAAGGGAGTGCTCTACCACTGAGCCACATGGGCGTGTCCAAATTCTCAAAATATCTGGAGCGGGCGACGAGGTTCGAACTCGCGACATTTAGTTTGGAAAACTAATGCTCTACCAGCTGAGCTACACCCGCACACCCATGGATCTAATCTCCACGTCGCCTCAAAAGAGGCTATTACTCATGGTGGAGGGGGAAGGATTCGAACCTTCGTACTCAGAGAGAACGGATTTACAGTCCGTCGCCTTTAACCACTCGGCCACCCCTCCAAACCGAACCCTAAATTATGTTGGTTTTTTTGATTTTTGTCAAACTAATGAGGGACTTATAGATAAGGAATAAATACGAACTAAGATGGTGCCGGATGTCGGAATCGAACTGACGACCTTCGCATTACAAGTGCGCTGCTCTACCAACTGAGCTAATCCGGCGTTATCAGGAGGCGCTACTATACCAATTTATTTAAATTTGAACTAGTTTTTTAGCTCTTAACTAGGGTTAATTTAGGTTTGTTGGGTGATTTTTTTGTCTCTTTTGAGTCTATTTCTTGATCTTCTTTCACTTCGAAGAATAATCCTTCACCGTTTTCTTTGGCGTAAATGCCCTCAACAGCCGAAATAGGCAAGTATAAATTTTCAGGCGCTCCATTAAATCTTGCTGTAAAGGTAATTGCTTCACCCCCCATTAGCAAATCTTTAATAGATTCAGGACTTAAATTAAGAAGAATTTTTCCATCTTTGATAAAAGCTTTTGGTGCTAAGGTATTTTGATCCACCTTTACAAGTAAGTAAGGTGTGAATTGTTCAGCAACACACCATTCATAAATCGCTCTTACAAGATAAGGTTTGGTCGAGGCCGATTTTGCCATTGATACTAAATTATTTTCTCATCGCTTTTTCTGAAGGAGTCATTGCATCAGCATAAAGTGGTCTTGAAAATAATTTCTCTGCATACTTAAGTAAAGGTGCTGCTTGATTTGGAAGCTCAATTCCATAATGACCCAAACGCCATAGCAAAGGAGCAATCGCAACATCTAACATCGAGAATTCATCGCTTAATAAATGTTGTTGTTTAGAAAAAATAGGGACAATCAAAAGTAAATTATCACGCACATGTTTTCTTGCAATCTCTTTGGCTGCTTCATCTGTTGATTCTAAAGCTGGAATATGGACAAATAATTGTTTTTCAAAATCACTTAAAAATAAACGTGCTCTAGCTCTCATCACTGGATCCGCTGGCATCAGCTGAGGATGAGGGAAACGTTCATCAATATATTCATTGATAATATTAGCGTCTGTTAATACGAGATCTCTTTCCACTAACACTGGAACAGAATTGTGCGGACTTAATATAGCTAAATCTTCTGGCTTATTTGCTAAGTCAACATCAACAACTTCAAAGTCCATGCCTTTTTCAAATAAAACAATCCTGCAGCGGTGACTAAAAGGATCGATCGATCCTGAATATAATTTCATCATAATTATTTAATATCTTTCCAAAATTCTTTCTTAAGGTTGACTGTTAAAACTAATAACAAGCCGAGGAATAACAAAACATAATAACCCATATGAAGTCTTTTTAACTTTGAAGGCTCGGACATGAATGTAAGATAATTTACAAGATCCCCTACAAGCGCATCATATTCTTTGACAGAAAGTGTGCCTGGTCTCACAAGCTCCAAAGTATGGTGCTCTTCATTTAACTTTTGATCGCCTTGTAATTTCCACAAAATATGAGGCATTGCTGTTTTATCAAAAACAGTATTATTCCACCCTGTAGGTCTTGATGAATCACGATAATACCCTCTTAAATAACTATAAATCCAGTCCGCACCTCGCGCTCTTACTTCAACAGAAAGGTCTGGTGGAGTTGCACCAAACCAAGCCTTGGCATCCTTTTTATTCATTGCAATTTTCATAGGCTCGCCAACTTTTTCTGCGGTGAAAAGCAAATTCTCTTTAATCAAATTGTCAGACAACCCGATATCTTTTAAACGGTTATATCTCATATAGTTTGCACTATGGCAATTCAAACAATAATTGATAAATGTTTTAGCACCTCTTTGAAGAGACGCTTGATCATTTAAATCGATAGGTGCTTTATCTAAAATTAAATGCTCATTCGCAAATCCAGCATTTGAAAAGACAAAAATAAATATTAAAAATAATTTAGTTAAAATTTTCATTTGTAACTGACCCTTGAAGGAACTGGTTTTGTTTTATCTTTTTTACTGTAATAAGGCATCAGCGCAAAAAATAAGAAATAAGTAATTGTAAAAATTCGAGCAACTACAGTAGCTTTATCAACGCCGCCAATCAGGGGGATTGCATTTGAGAATTGACCCCAAACGTTTGATGGCACAGTGCCTAAATATCCTAGAATAAAGAAGCTCACAACAAATAATGCAATCCATCTTTTAAACAAATTACCTTTATAACGAATAGATTTAACTTTACTTTTATCTAGCCAAGGTAAAAATGCAAATGCGAGCACAGATAATCCCATTGCGGCAACACCCGGAAATTGTGAATTCATAATAGGGGGTACAGCGCGAAGAATTGAGTAATAAGGTGTGAAATACCAAACCGGTGCAATATGTGCAGGCGTTTTTAATGGATCAGCAGGAATAAAATTATTAGCCTCTAAAAAGTAGCCGCCCATTTCTGGCAAATAAAAAATAATTAAAGCAAACACGATCAGGAATACCGAAACACCTATTAAATCTTTTACTGTGTAATAAGGATGAAAAGGAATGCCATCTAAAGGAATGTTTGTTTTTTTATCTAAATTCTTTTTAATTTCAATACCATCTGGGTTATTAGAACCGACTTCATGAAGAGCAACTAGGTGAACGAATACAAGGCCTAAAAGCGCTATAGGAAGCGCAATCACATGAAATGCAAAGAAGCGATTTAGTGTTGCATCTGAAACCAAATAATCACCCCTTAGCCACTCGGATAAATCTGGGCCTATAAACGGTACAGTTGAAAAAAGGTTCACAATAACCTGCGCACCCCAATAAGACATTTGACCCCAAGGCAAAAGATATCCAAAGAAAGCTTCGCCCATCAAACATAAAAAAATAGCTACACCAAAAAGCCATAAGAGCTCTCTTGGATTTTTATAAGATCCATAAATTAAAGCTTTAAACATATGGAGATAAATGACGACAAAGAATAAAGATGCCCCCGTAGAGTGCATATACCTTATTAACCATCCAAAGGAAACGTCTCGCATAATGTATTCAACCGATCCAAATGCTAATTCTGCATCTGGCTTATAATGCATTGTCAATAAAAGACCTGTAACCAATTGCAGAACAAGCGTTAATAGAGCAAGGGCTCCGAAGAAATACCAAAAATTGAAATTTTTAGGTGCGTAATATTCTGTGAGATGATTTGTAATAAGAGAAGACAAAGGGAATCTTTCGTCTACCCAAGCCATTAACCCGCCTTTAGATTTTTTAATTTTGATGTTTGTTTTCATACTTTTAAACCAGCCTTATCCTTTATTGTCTTCGCCAATTAAGAGGGTATTGTCATTAATATATTTGTGTGGAGGGACTACAAGATTAATTGGTGCTGGGGATCCTTTAAATACTCGGCCAGCCAAATCAAATTTAGAGCCATGACATGGACAGAAAAATCCGCCATTCCAATTTTCACCCATATCACCTTGGGTTTGTAATTTAGCAGAAGGGGAGCAACCTAAGTGAGTGCAAATACCAACTAAAACAAGTAAATTAGGTTTTAGTGATCTTGTCGCATTCTTACAATAACTTGGCTGTTGAGAAATTACATCAAGATTGGGGTCAGAAAGATTAGGGTCGTTTTTTTTCAGGCCGTCTAACATTGCCTTGGAGCGATTAATAATCCAAACTGGCTGGCCTCTCCATTCGGTCGTAATCATAGACCCTACTTCAATTTTACTTACATCGACTTCAACAGGCGCTCCAGCTGCTTTTGCACGTTCACTTGGTGTCATGCTTGATAAGAAGGGAACGGCAATCGCCCCTGCACCAATGGCACCAGTCACAGTGGTAGCTGCAATTAAAAAACTTCTTTTCTTTTTATCTATTTTATCGTCTTGATGATTTGCCATGATCTTATGTAAGTATGCTTTTATGAAATTAATATGATTGAGAGAAATTAACCCTGCGAAAGTTGCTTCATTATACAAAATTTCATTCGAAATCTAAATAGGAGCAGTGCTAAATTACCTCTTATGAAGGCTTCAAGTTAATTTGTTTGGATACTAATAGGCCTAATTCATATAAAAACCATAATGGAATGGCTAAGCAAAATTGCGAGATTACGTCAGGCGGAGTCAAAATAGCACCAATCACGAATGCAATAACGATCATATAAGGCCTTGCCTCTTCTAAAGTTTTTACTTTCACCCATCCCAGGGTCACTAATATAAGAATAATCACGGGCACTTCGAATGCCAATCCAAACGAAATAAGCAAAGATAAAATAAGATCTAGATAGTTAGAAATATCGATCATCAAACTTACGTTTGAAGGTGTCATCAGTATAAAAAAATTAAATACGATTGGAAAAATTAGGTAATAAGCAAAAGCCATTCCTACAAAGAACAATATGAAGCCACTTACGAATGACAATAAAATTAATTTTTTTTCTTTTTTATAAAGTCCAGGAGAAATAAAACGCCAAAATTGATAAAAAATAAAAGGGAGTGAGAGCAAAAAAGAAATAAAGGCTGTAATTTTAATTGGCACTAAAAAAGTTGAAGTTAGCCCAGTGCTAACTAGCTTATTACCATCCGTTAATTTAGAAATGAGGGGTGCTGAAAAAAAACTATAAATATCATTTGCATAGAAACTTAAACATACAAAAATGACAATAAAACTGATCACACTTCTGAAAAGAGTGTTTCTTAACTCAATGAGTTGCTGAATAAAAGGTTTAAAGTGAGTCACCGAGATTTAATCGACTTTTTTTTAATTTCACGCTGAATTTTTTGAAGCTCTTTAAACTTCTCTTCTCGCTCAATTTCTTCTTTGAGTTTGCCAATATAATTTTGCGCTCTTCCGGTCAGCTTTCCTAAGACCTTGGCTACTTTAGGTAATTTTTCTGGACCAATAACCATAAGCGCTACAAAAAAAATAACAACTAACTCCGAAAAAGAAACATCAAACATAAGACTTATTTTCTAACGCGAGTTTTTGAAACTCCTCGTCGAATTGTTTTAACTTTAGCTGTATTTTCGTCTTTGACTGCATCTTTAAAATTTTTAACAGCAGCGCCTAAATCGCTTCCGATATTTCTCAATTTGCTTGTACCAAATATTAAAAAAACAATTAATAAAACGATTAGCCAGTGTGTGATGCTTGAAAATCCCATAATAACTCCCTATTAAATTTTTACTAGTTTTGAACTTCCGCCAAATACATGAAAATGCATATGAAAAACTTCTTGACCGCCTTCGGCACCAGAATTAATCATTGTTCGAAAGCCTTTTAATCCCAATTCTTTTGCTAATTTGGGTGCCAACAAAAGCATATTCGATATGATTTCTTTATCCACTTCGCTACAGGTCATTAAATTTTCGATATGTTTTTTAGGCGTAATTAGAAAATGAACTTTATCGATCGGATGAATATCATGAAATGCAATTAATTCATCATTCTCAAATATTTTTTTGCTCGGTATCGAGCCCTCAATAATTTTACAGAAGATACAAGTCATATTATTTTACTTTCGGGGGCGACTTTCTTTCTCTTCAATACCTGAAGTACCTTCTCTTCTAGAAAGTTCATTCAAAATATCTTCCGCACTTAAATTTTTATACGCCATTAATACTAGAGTATGAAACCATAGATCAGCAACTTCATGGACAAGCTCTTTGTTATCCCCTTGACGCGCGGCAATGATTGTTTCAAAAGCTTCTTCATTTACTTTTTTTAAAATGGCTTCCAATCCGTCACGATACAAAGAAGCTGTATATGATTTACTAGGGTCGTCTTTTTTTCTAGCTTCCAGTGTTTCTGTAAGTTTTTTTAAAATCGTATTCATATTAATTATTTCTTATAAATATCTTTAGGTTCCTTTATGACAGGATAATCAGTAACCCACATATTTTTGTCATCTAACTTTTGATAAAAACAAGTTTCACGACCTGTATGACAAGCAATGTTTTCAATTTGCTCAATTTTAAGTAGGATGACATCGCCATCACAATCAAGTCTTATTTCATGGACATTCTGCACATGTCCAGATTCTTCGCCCTTTTCCCAAATTTTTTTTCTGGATCTTGACCAATAAAAAGCTTTCTTATTTTTTTGTGTAAGTTCTAAAGCTTCTTGATTCATCCATGCAAACATAAGAATTGTATTTGTTCTATAGTCTTGAGCAATGACTGGGACAAGTCCATCTTTGTCCCATTTGATAGATTGTATCCAGCTCATTGGCGAATCTCGATGTGATTAGATTTCATAAACGCTTTCGCTTCATTAATCGTATATTCTCCAAAATGAAATATGCTTGCCGCTAAGACCGCATCAGCCCCACCTATTTTTACACCATCTACAAGGTGCTGCAGATCACCAACACCTCCAGAAGCAATAATAGGCACATCCACTTTATCAGATATTGCCTTAATCAATTTGAGATCAAAACCTTTTTTTGTCCCATCTCGATCCATGCTTGTAACTAATAATTCACCTGCCCCCAATGAAGCCATTTTTGCTGCCCATTCAACCGCATCTAATCCAGTGGCATTTCTACCTCCATGAGTAAATACTTGCCAAAAAGATTTGCTTCCTTCTACCGTTAACTTTGCATCAATTGCAACCACAATACACTGGGAACCAAAACGAGATGAAGTTTGATAAACAATATCTGGATTAACAATTGCTGAGGTATTAATGCTGACTTTGTCAGCGCCTGCATTGAGTAAGTTTCTTACATCTTCAGGAGTTCGAACGCCGCCACCTACAGTCAGTGGAATAAAAACTTCTTTGGCAACATTCTCAATAATGTGAAGTATTAAACCTCGATTATCTGAGCTTGCAGTGATATCTAAAAAAGCTAGTTCATCAGCACCTTGCTCATTGTATTTTTTTGCAACTTCTACAGGATCACCTGCATCTTTTAATTCTAAAAAATTAATCCCTTTAACAACTCTGCCATCAGTCACATCTAGACAAGGAATAATTCTTTTGGCGAGTGACATTTATTTGATAAGCTCATCTGCGAGTGTTTGTGCTGCTTTAAAATCAAGCGTTCCCTCGTATATAGCTCTACCTGTAATTGCTCCGCTGACGCCTGAATATGCAATTGAACATAAATTTTTAATATCTTCTAGATTAGTCACGCCACCACTAGCAATCACGGGAATAGTAAGTGCTTCGGCTAATTTCTCAGTTGCTTCAATATTCAATCCATTCAACATGCCATCACGTCCAATATCTGTATAAATAATAGCTTCAACACCATAACCTTCAAATTTTTTTGCGAGCTCAATCACATTGTGTCCTGTTAATTTCGCCCATCCATCAATAGCCACTTCCCCTTCCTTTGCGTCAAGGCCGACAATAATTTGCCCAGGAAATGCATAACAAGCTTCGTGAAGAAAACCGGGATTTTTAACCGCGGCTGTACCTATAATGATGTAATCCACACCGTTATTAAGATATTTTTCAACCGTATCGAGATTACGAATGCCGCCACCTAATTGAATTGGAATCGCCCCATCAACTTCTTTTACAATAGCTTTAATAGCGGGTTCATTAACAGGCTTGCCTGCAAAAGCGCCGTTTAGATCAACCAGATGCAGTCTTCGAGCCCCTAGATCTGTCCATTGTTTTGCAACTTCTCCAGGGTTTTCTGAAAAGATTGTTGATTCTTCCATTAAGCCTTGTTTAAGCCTAACGCATTTACCGTCTTTCAAATCAATTGCTGGAATAATTAACATAAACTAAAAACCTATACTGACCATTGAACAAAATTTTTGATAAGTTGTAAGCCAGCTGTCGAACTTTTTTCTGGATGAAATTGCACTGCAAAAATATTTTCTTTCGCAATAGCACAACAAAATGTTTGTGCATATGAAGTTTCAGCTGACACAATATTTTTATCTTTAGATTCTAAATAGTAACTATGAACAAAATAAAATCGATCGTTATTACTAATGTTTTGCCATAAAGGATGATGATTTGTCTGAGAAACTTCATTCCATCCCATATGAGGAATTTTTAACTTATGACCACTTTCGTCTGCTGTATTTTGATTATTAAATCGCTTAATAGTGCCACCTAATAATCCTAAGCCTTCTACATTACCTTCTTCGCTTTTATCAAACAGCATTTGCAAACCAATGCATATTCCTAAAAAAGGTTTTGTTTTAGCTGCGTCAATTACGGAGGATCTTAAATTTCTTTCATCAAGTTCTCTTATGCAGTCAGGCATAGCTCCTTGACCAGGAAAAACTACATGATGTGCTTTTTTAATATCGGCAGGATTACTTGTAACTTTAATATCGGCTTCGGGCGATACTTGTTTAAAGGCATTAAATACTGACTTTAAATTTCCCATTCCATAATCAATGATTGCGATCATTATTATTTTGATGAAAAAAGGTTTATAGACTGCCTTTGGTTGAGGGGGTTATGCCAGAAATTTTTGGATCAATACAAACGGCCATTTTGAGGGCTCTTCCAAATGCTTTATAAATTGTTTCTGCCTGATGATGCGCATTATCACCCTTAAGATTATCAATGTGCATTGTGATATTTGCATGATTTACGAATCCTTGAAAAAATTCGTGAATTAAATCAACATCAAATTCACCTATAGCAGCTCTTTTAAATTCAACATCAAATTCAAGCCCGGGTCTACCTGAGATATCAAGCACAACTCTAGATAATGCCTCATCTAAAGGGATAATGGCTGTGCCATATCTGGTAATGCCTTTTTTATCTCCGATTGCTTTATTGAAGGCCTGACCAAGAACTATACCAACATCTTCAACAGTATGATGTGCATCAATATGAAGATCGCCTTTTGCTGTCACTTCTAGATCGAACATGCCATGACGCGCTACCTGGTCTAACATATGATCCAAGAACCCGATGCCAGTATTGAGTTTTGCACTCCCCTGACCATCAAGATTAATACTTACCTCAATTTTAGTTTCATTCGTATTTCTTGAAACAGATGCGGATCTTGTCATATTTTTTTACTTAAAGTAGATGAGATATTTTAACCCATTAAAAATGTAATTAACATCAATTATTTCATGAGCTTACAATAAGTTTTAAGTTCTCAAGCAATACTTGCATTTCTTCATCCGAACCAATTGTAAATCGTATATAAGAAGCAATTCGTATTGGATTATCAAAGCGCCTCACTACAATTCCATGATCTCTTAATTTACTTACTATGATTTTTCCGTCAACAGAATTGTGTTTAGCAAAAACAAAATTGGCGCCCGAGGGTAAGACTGAAAAATTAAGATTTTTCAATTTATCTACAAAATTTAATTTTGTATTAATAACTTTATGGCAGGTATTTTTAAAATAGGAATCATCTTTAAAGGATTCAATACCTGCAATCAATCCTAATCGATCAATTGGATAAGAATTAAAACTATCTTTCACTCTCACTAAAGCCTCAATAAGATCCGGATGACCTATGGCGTAACCAAGCCTTAATCCCGCCAATGATCTCGATTTAGAAAATGAATGCGTGACCAATAAATTATTGTATTTTTCCGTAAGAGAAATAACGGATTCCGTTCCAAAGTCTACATAAGCTTCGTCTACGATCACTACAGAATCATTATTCTTTTCAAGAAATATTTCAATCTCTTTCAAACTAAGTGGTATACCGGTTGGCGCATTTGGATTGGGAAAAATAACGCCTCCATTAGGCATCAAATAATCATTTAATGCGATTTCAAACGAATCATTAAGGGGGATAGTTTTAAAATCAATCTCGTATAGTTTGCAATATACCGGGTAAAAGCTATAAGAAATATCAGGAAATAAAATAGGCGCGTCATGTTTTAAGAGCGCTTGAAAAGCAATCGCTAAAACTTCATCCGAACCATTGCCTACAAAAACATGATTAGTTTTAACATTAAAATAATCTGCAATTGATTTCTTAAGTGCCTCTGAATTTGGATCTGGGTAAAGCCTTAAAGTATCATCTGTAAATTCTTTAATTGCTGCAATGACTTTTGGGCTTGGTCCATAAGGATTCTCATTAGTATTTAATTTAATTAAATTATTGAGTTTAGGTTGTTCGCCAGGAATATATGGCGTTAAGCCATGAACAACCTTACTCCAGAATTTACTCATTATCTATACGATATTCCGCAGATTTCGCATGGGCTTGAAGTCCTTCGCCATGAGCTAAAACCGAGGCAATTTTTCCAAGCTTGCGAGCGCCTTGATGAGATAATTTAATTAGACTTGAGCGCTTTTGAAAATCATAAACACCAAGTGGCGAAGAAAATCTTGCTGTTCTTGATGTAGGCAGAACATGATTCGGGCCAGCACAATAATCGCCAACGGCTTCGCATGTATTTCTTCCCATAAAGATAGCGCCCGCATGTTTAATGCTATTAACGAGCATATCTGGATCATCTACTGAAAGCTCTAAATGTTCAGGTGAAATAAAATTTGAAATCTCGGCTGCCTCTTCTAAGGTTTTTACTTTGATCATTGCGCCTCTATTTACTAAAGAAGTCTCAATAATTTTTTTTCTTGGCATGGTATCAATTAGTTTATTAATGCTCTCTTGAACTTGATTTAAAAACACATCGCTTGGGCTAATTAAAATCGACTGTGCTAACTCATCATGCTCAGCCTGAGAAAATAAATCCATCGCAATCCAATCTGGATTCGATTTTTCATCTGCAATAATAAGTATTTCTGAAGGTCCTGCGACCATATCAATTCCAACCACACCGAATACTCTTCTTTTGGCTTCTGCAACATAAGCATTGCCCGGGCCTACAATTTTGTCGACCTGAGGAATCGTTTGCGTGCCGTAAGCAAGCGCACCGATTGCTTGAGCGCCGCCAATTGCAAATACACGATCAACTTTAACGAGCGCTGCGGCAGCTAAAACCAACTGATTTCTTTCTCCATGAGGAGATGGGACCACCATAATAATTTCTTTAACGCCTGCCACTTTTGCTGGAATTGCGTTCATTAACACCGAAGAGGGGTAAGCTGCTTTTCCTCCAGGAACATATAAACCTACTCGATCCAGAGAAGTTACTTTTTGACCAAGTAAAGTTTGATCATCTTCGGTATAGCTCCATGAGCTCATTAATTGTTTATTGTGATAATCAAAAACTCTTTTAGCAGCCTCTTCGAGCGCATCTTTTGATGCTATAGGAAGGCTTTCCAAAGCCAAATTTAGTTCTTTTTTAGAGATTTCAAATTCTTCCATACGAGAAAAATCTACGTGATCAAATTTTTTTGTATATTCAATTACGGCTTGATCGCCTCTTTTTTTCACATCACTTAAAATTTCTGCGACCGTTTTTTCAATCTGAGTATTTTCTTCAGCCTCAAAGAAAATAAGCTGACTTAACTGATCTTTAAAGTTTGAGTCTTGGGTATTTAATTTTTTAATTTGAATCATAAGTATGATTATGCTTTGAGTGCTTTTTCAAATTGACTAAGAATAGGCTGCAAGAGTTCTCTTTTTAATTTTAATGATGCTTGATTAATGATCAATCGTGAACTGATGTCAGAAATATCTTCAACTGCAACGAGATTATTAGCTTTCAAAGTTTTACCTGTGCTCACTAAATCTACGATCACATCTGCCAGACCTACAAGTGGAGCTAATTCCATTGAGCCATAAAGCTTAATTAAATCAATATGCATGCCTTTTTTTGCGAAATGTTCTTTAGCCACTTTTACATATTTTGTCGCGACTTTTAAGCGTACACCTTTTTGAATGGCGCCTGCATAATCAAAATCTTGTTTAGCCGCTACCATCATTTTGCAGCGACCAATATTAAGATCAATGGGCTGATAAAGTCCTTCCCCCATATATTCATCAAGAATATCTTTACCTGTAATCCCAATATCGGCTGCGCCATATTCAACGTAAGTTGGCACATCTGTAGCTCTTACAATAATAAGTTTTATATCTTTTTGGTTAGTATCTAAAATAAGTTTTCTTGATGTTTCAGGATCTTCATTACAAGTAATACCTATCCTCTCTAGAAGAGGGATGGTTTGTTCAAATATTCTTCCTTTAGATAAAGCGATTGTAATTTTCATCTTAATGAATCCGTTTAATATTGGCGCCTAATTGATTTAATTTATCTTCTAATTTTTCGTATCCGCGATCAAGATGATAAATACGCTCGATTGTAGTTTGTCCTCTTGCTGCCAAACTTGCAATAACAAGGCTTGCAGAAGCCCTTAGATCTGTTGCCATTACAGAGGCGCCTTCCAAGTATGCTTTACCCCTAATAATTGCCGTATTCCCCCTGATATCAATCTGCGCTCCCATACGAATGAGCTCCTGCACATGCATAAAACGATTTTCAAAGATCGTTTCAGTGACTTCTGATACACCTTCTGCAATAGTATTTAAAGCCATCATTTGTGCTTGCATGTCTGTTGGGAAAGCAGGATAAGGTGCGGTTCTTACATTTACCGCTTTCAATTTCCCATCGCTTTTAATGCGAATTGAATTCTCATGCGATTCAATTTTAACGCCAGTTTCAATTAATTTTTGTGTAATTGCATCTAAACATTTGGACTGAACATTTTTTAAAAGCACATCGCCGCCTGTCATGGCAACAGCAGCTAAATATGTCCCTGCTTCAATTCTATCAAAGATCACATCGTGACTTGCTTTATGAAGGGAATCTACACCTGCAATTGTAATCACATCAGTGCCTAAACCTTTAATTTTGGCGCCCATTTTATTTAAGCATTCGCCAAGATCTACAACTTCAGGTTCTTTGGCAGCATTTTCCAAAACGGTAATTCCATTAGCTAATGAAGCCGCCATCATCAAATTCTCAGTTCCTGTGACAGTAACAATATCCATATAAAATTTACAGCCTTGTAACTTCGATTTCGGCAAGTGTTGCGTCGAAGCTTCAATATAACCATTATGAATATCTATTTTTGCACCCATCGCTTGCAGGCCTTTGATATGGATATCGACAGGCCTTGATCCAATAGCACAACCTCCTGGTAATGAAACTCGAGCTTCACCGAATCTTGCAAGCAAAGGGCCCAATACAAGAATAGAAGCACGCATTGTTTTTACACGTTCATAAGGTGCATTTTTGTTAGTAATTTCTTTTGCAGTCAGTTCAGTTGAATCATTTCTGAACTGAATATCTACGCCCATGTACTTTAATAAAGATTTGGTTGTATTTACATCTTGAAGGTGAGGCACATGTGTTAATGACAATGTGTCTTCAGTCAGAAGGGAAGCGATAAGTATAGGTAAAGCTGCATTTTTAGCGCCTGATATTTCAAGTTCGCCATGAAGGGGAGACTGTCCTTGAATAACTAATTTATCCAAGTTATGAATTAGCCTTTAATAACTTTACTAACTCCCCAGTCTCATACATCTCTTTCATAATGTCGGCACCACCAATAAATTCTCCTCGAATATAAAGCTGAGGAATGGTTGGCCAATTGGCAAACGCTTTGATGCCTTCTCTTATTTCCGGATCTTGCAACACATCAATCGCATGAAAATCAGCATCACATGCATCTAAAATTTTAGTTGCTAAACTCGAAAAACCGCACTGAGGAAATTTAGGACTTCCCTTCATATACAAAACTATATTATGCTCATTAATCGTTTTTTGAATCTTCTCTTGCGCACTCATGCATCGCTCCTCAATATTACGTTTTTAATTGACTCCATTCATTTGGTGTATAAGTCTTCATAGATAAAGCATGAATTTCACTTTTCATCTTGTCGCCTAAAGCATTAAATACCATTTGATGTTGTTTAACACGGTTTAATCCTTCAAATAATCCACTTACAATCGTGCCTTCAAAATGAGTGCCATCCTCACCTAAAATCTCGATAAACTCGCATTCAAGTTTTTCTAGAATCGATTGTCTAATATCATTAGCTGTCATCTTTTAACTTCTTAATTTATAGCCGGATTTTAACATTCCCAGGGTAATGGAAGCCAACACAACGAAAAAGAAGGTTACGATTGAGAAGCTTAATAATGGAGCTACATCAGACTGCCCAAAAAAACCGTATCGAAAACCATCAATCATGTAAAAGAAAGGGTTAAGTTGCGATACCTTTTGCCAAAAAAGCGGCAAAGAATGAATGGAATAAAACACCCCCGACAAGAAAGACAAAGGCATAATCACAAAATTTTGGAAGGCTGCCATTTGATCAAATCTGTGCGCCCATATGCCTGCAATAATTCCAAATGTACCAAGTAATGCACCACCTATCATCGCGAATCCAAAAATAACCCATGGGTGCAACATAGGCAAATCTACGTATAGAAGAGCAAATAAGTAAATACAAGCGCCTACAAAAATACCTCTCACAATTGAAGCTATTAAGAATGCTAAGAAAAATTGAAGGTAGGTAATAGGTGTTAGTAAAATAAATACAATATTCCCCATGACTTTAGATTGAATCAAGCTTGACGAGCTATTTGCAAAAGCATTTTGCAATAAAGACATCATGATTAAACCTGGGATCAGAAATGCTGTGTATTCAACATTGTCATAAACTTTTACATGGTTTGCTAAGACATGAGAAAAAATAAGCAAATAAAGGACAGCGGTGATAACAGGTGCAGCTACCGTCTGAAAAACAACACGCCAGAATCTCAATAATTCTTTTTTAAGAAGTGTCCATGTACCTATAAATTCGGTTTTAAAATTTATCATTTTTTACTTCCGGTAAGCTTTAGAAAAACGTTTTCCAAATCGGAATTGGTAAGCTCCATATCCAGTATTTTAATTTTTGATTTTTTTAATTCACTTATAATAAATTCTACTTCTGCAATTTCTTCAATTAAAAAACTGATCGAATGATGATCTAAATTTTTCATAAGCTTCTGAATGCTTACAGGAATTTTTATATCTTTTAAATCTAAGCGTAGATTTAAATTTTTTGCTGAAAAACGTTTTAATAAACTTTTTGTTTTATCTAGCGCAACAATTTTCCCTTGATCCATCATGGCAACTCGACTGCAAAGCGTCTCAGCTTCCTCTAGGTAATGCGTTGTTAAAACAATCGTATGACCTTTTTGATTCAGTTTTTTGATGAATTGCCATAGCTTTTTTCTAAGCTCCACATCGACGCCTGCTGTCGGCTCATCTAAAACAATTACCGGAGGTTTGTGCACGAGCGCCTGGGCTATTAATGCTCTTCTTTTCATACCGCCAGAAAGCATCCTCATGTTTGTATTGGCCTTGTCCTGTAGATCAAGACCTTCGATGACTTCATCTATCCAATCATCATTTTCCCGACCTTTACCAAAGTAGCCTGCTTGAAATCGAAGCATTTCGCGCACATTAAAAAAAGGATCAAATACTAATTCCTGGGGGACAATACCAAGCGATCTTCTCGCATTTTGATAATCTTGAATAACGTCATAACCCATAACTTTAATTGAGCCTGACGAAGGTTTTGCTAGCCCCGCTAGAATATTAATAAGGGTTGATTTACCCGCACCATTAGGTCCTAAAAGTGCAAAAAATTCGCCTTCTTCTATTGTAAGATCAATGCCTTTGAGAGCCTCTAATTTACCGAAGTTCTTTTTAACCTTGTTAAATACGATGGCTTTTTTCATTGGAATGAATGTGGAGGTTTCTTAAATGAAATTTAAGGATGCAATCTTAATGAAGGGAAGATACAAGATCTTCCACTCCATATAGTTTTGCGAGGCTATTTAAATTTTTTGGTAAGTTTTTAAAAATAAATTGTGATTGTGTTTTTTTTGCTTGTCTTTGCAGTTCAAAAATCAAACTTAATGTTGAAGTGTCTATAGAAGTCACTTTTGAAAAATCAATCGTCGTTTTTTTGTCTAATTTTTGTTTATTAATCAATTCAATAATAGCTGGTATCTTTTCAATTGTAAGATCCCCACTTAACTGCCATTGATTTTTTTCAAAAACGATCATTTATTAGCTGTCGTTTTATCAAAGTTAGCATTCTTTTCAGCAAGCTTTGAAATAAGAGAAGCCATGCCATTTTGTCTAATTTCATTACCAAATTGGCCGCGATAGTTTGTAACTAAACTCACGCCTTCAATAATGATATCGAAAACTTTCCATGAGTTACCGTCCTTTTCAAGCATGTAATCAATTGGTAAAGGTGGTACACCTGGTTGTATAATTTCTGTTTTTACTAAAACTTCTTCGTCTGTAGGCTCAAATCTGACTGGCTTATAACTTAGTGTTTGATCTTTAAATCTTAACAATGCACTTCCATAAGTTTTAACAAGCATCGTTCTAAATTCTTTTTTAAATGCCTCTTGTTCTTCTTTTGTTGCTCCATTAAAAGCTTTACCAAGGACAAGTTTAGCAATTCGGTCAAAATCAAAATAAGGAAGTATTTTTTCTTCAGTAACTTTATAAGCCTTTTCTTTATTGCCCGCTTTTAAATCTTTATCTGTTTTTAAAATCTCAAAAACTTCATCGGCTGTTTTTTTAACAAAAAGATCAGGTGCCTCTGCGGCAAATAGACTCATTGAGATGAATAAACTTAAAATTACTAATAAAAACTTTTTCATGGCTTTAAAATCCCTTTAAATTTAAATTATTTCTTTGGCTCTTCAGTCGCCTTATTATACAAGAATTGACTGATTAACTTTTCCAATACAACTGCATCTTGAGTCTTAGAAATACGATCTCCTTCTTTTAGGAAATGATCGTCACCACCTGCCTCTAGACTAATATATTGTTCACCCAATAAACCAGAGGTATATATATTTGCAAAAGTATCTTTAGGGAATGGATACCTTTTATCTATTTTTAGGGTTACAACTGCTTGATATGATTTAGTATCAAATTTGATATTATCAATGCGACCAACAACAACACCTGAGCTTTTAACTGGCGCCCTTGGTTTAAGGCCCCCAATATTTTCATAATTTGCTGTTACTGAATAAGTTTCACCTAAGGTATTACTTGTAAGATTACCTACTTTCATAGCCAAGCCCATCAGAGCAGCAATCCCAATTGCCACAAATAAACCTACCCAAATATCTAATGTTGTTTTATCCATAGTTAATCCAATCCTATATTAATGCGCAATCATAAACGAAGTTAAAATAAAATCTAATCCCAAAACAGTAAGTGAGGAAGTGACTACAGTTCTAGTTGTAGCTCTGCTCACGCCCTCTGCTGTTGGAGGCGCATCATATCCCTCATAAAGAGCGATGATGGTACAAGCCACTCCAAACACAAAACTTTTAATAAGTCCGTTAATCACATCAAATCTAAAATCTACATTCACATTCATTTGTGACCAAAATGCACCGTGATCTACACCAATGATTGGTACTGCAACTAAATAACCCCCCATAACACCTACCATTGAAAAAATGGAAGCAAGTATAGGCATTGAAATAACGCCAGCCCAAAATCTCGGACCAATGATTCTTGCGATTGGACTTACTGCCATCATTTCCATAGCGGATAATTGCTCAGTAGCTTTCATTAAGCCGATTTCAGCAGTGATTGCAGTACCTGCTCTACCTGCAAATAAAAGTGCAGTGACTACTGGGCCGAGTTCTCTTAATAAAGCTAGCGCTACTAAAACACCGATAGATTCTGACGAGCCATATTTTTGTAATGTGTAATACCCCTGCAACCCTAAGACCATACCAACGAAGAAAGCAGATACTACGATAATAATTAAAGACATTACACCTGTGAAGTAGATTTCACGAATGGTTAAATGAATACGTTTAAAACTTTCAGCTGAGTAAATTAAAGTTAATAAAAATAGTCGTGTTGCGGAGCCTAAGCGCCAAATTCTTGAAGTAACTTGATTACCTAGATTACTTAAAATTTTAAAAATTGGATTCATAAGTTAAACACGCTCATAAATATCTTTTTTGTAGCTAGGCGCATTGTAATGAAATGGAACGGGCCCATCTTTTTCGCCATGCACAAATTGATGAACGAAAGGAAGTTTAGATTTTGATAATTCTTTTGGCGTTCCTTCAGCGGCTACCGTACCATCTGCAACAAAGTAAATATAATCAGCAAAAGAAAAGGCCTCTTCGACATCATGCGTCACAATGATCGAAGTGGCTCCTAATGCATCATTCAGCGTTCTAATAAGATCACAAATCACCGCCATAGAAATAGGATCTAATCCCGCAAAAGGTTCGTCATACATAATAATATCGGGATCTAGTGCAATTGCTCTTGCAAGCGCTACTCGTCTTGCCATTCCACCTGAAAGTTCTGTAGACATAAGTTTATGAGCACCTCTAAGACCAACGGCATTAAGTTTCATAAGCACCAAATCGCGAATCATGCTTTCAGGTAATTTAGTGTGTTCACGCATTGGAAATGCCACGTTATCAAATACAGATAAGTCAGTAAAAAGAGCGCCGTGCTGAAAAAGCATACCCATTTTCCTGCGCAATTCATAAATACCTTGTCTATCTTGCTTATGAACAATCTTTCCATCTACGGTCACTTGACCAGCTTTAGGTTTTATTTGGCCACCTATTAGACGAAGAATAGTCGTTTTACCACAGCCACTTCCACCCATGATAGCCGTGACTTTGCCGCGAGGAAAAACCATATTGATGTCTTTATGCAGCATACGATTGCCGTAGCCAAAAGATAAGTTTTTAATCTCAACTATATTTTTTTGAGTCATATTTGAATGTAAATTTTAAGTATTCATTTTACATGGAATTAGAGCTGGCCGTAAGAATGCAGCCCTGATAAAAACATATTGACACCTAAAAAAGCAAAAGTAGTCACAAGGAGTCCAATCAATGCCCACCAAGCCAAAATAGACCCTCTTAAACCTTTCACGATTCGATAATGAAGCCAGGCTGCATAATTTAACCAAACAATTAGTGCCCATGTTTCCTTAGGGTCCCATGACCAATAACCTCCCCAAGCTTCAGCAGCCCATATAGCGCCTAATATCGTTGCGATAGTAAAAAAGATAAATCCAATTGCGATTGATTTATAAATAAGATCATCGAGGACTGTTGATTTTGGTAAATAAGAAGTTAGTATTTTTTTGCTTGAAAGTAAGTAAGCAACTGACACCATAGCTGCTAATGAAAATGATCCGTAGCCTATGAAATTTGCAGGGACATGTATTTTCATCCAATAAGATTGTAAGGCAGGTACTAAAGGCTGAACGCCATCTGCATGACGATCAAATGTATACCACAAAATAAATCCTACAGCCGCATTAATAACGATCAATACAAAAGCACCTAATTTTTTTGTATTAAATCTTTCTTCATAAAATAAATATAAAAGGGAAGTAATTAAACAAAATAAAATAAATACTTCATATAAGTTACTGATCGGAATATGGCCAATATCAAGACCTATTAAGTAAGATTCATACCATCTAACAAGGAGTCCAATAAAACCAAACAAAACTGCTACAGATGTGAAAGAAGATGCAATATCGTCTATTAGATTATTTTTTGTAAGCAGTCCTAACCAATAGAATAAAAGAGAAAGTACGAAAAAAACGTTCATCCACATAATAGCTGATTGACTTGCTATTAAGTATTTCAATAAAAAGACGTGTTCATTATTATTTAACACGCCTTGATATAATTGAATTGCAAAAAGACTAGTCGCAAAAACTAATATCATGATTTTTTTAAAATGATTCCAACCCCAACCAAGCCAACTAAAAAATCCAACACTTCCGAATAAAATTACCTCTTCGTAGATATCCATATAATTGTGAAATGTTTTAAGTGCATATAATGCACCGCCTAATAACAAAGCAAGGTACAAAACATTGAGTGTTTGAAACGTAGCCTTAGAAGATTTAAATAATTTATTGAACATATTTCACCTATTAATGAATAATTTTCTTAATTTCTTGAGTTAACTTCCTGTAGTCATTTTCAAAATCTATATTTTTACGATTAGAGCTTAATGCAAGTATAACGCCGCCTTTTGCTTTAATAAGCAACCATAACTTTCTCTCACGCAAATAGATCATTGAAAAAATACCAAGGACTAAACTTAAGGATCCAAGATAAACCCAAAATTGTCCAGGCGACTTAGTCAATTGGAGTCCACTTGCTTCTTTTTGTTCATAACTTGTTAACTCAAAATAATACGGCACCCCATAAAAAAACATATCGCTGTATGCATTTAGTGCATCTTGAATAAATAAAATTCTTGATTGATTGAGCTCTTTATCTGCTAAATGAAATCGATTTTTATAAATCTCGCTTGATGCAATATCAATGATTTTTAAGTAAGTTTGTACTGCTTTTTGTTTCTCACTATCTGGAATATTTTTATCTATATTTTTAGCAATATTAGAAAATCCGCCTTGTGCAAATAAAGTCATTAACTTATTAACACTCTTTTCAAATGATTCTTTGACGTTTTTATTCTTATCTGCGCTCGCTGATTGATTTGCCATTTTTTTTGCAACATGCTCAATCAACCTTTTATTTTGAAGCGCATCTTTAAATAACATAAACTCTTCAATTGAACCTTTTGCGTCTGCAGGAATTTTTAAATATTTAAATTCTTCTTGCGGGGTTTCTCTCATACCGCTAATAAAGAATGTGCGTCCATCAATTGGCATAGCATATTGGTATGAAAGATATTCACGGGCCTGTCCTGAGCTATTTCTAACTTTATAAGTGACGCTTGGACCTACATTGCGAGGCTTTTCTTTTTCACCTTCCTTTAAATGCAGTACATTAAATTTTTTAAAATCATTAAATTCATAAGTGATTTGATCTTTATCTAATTTAACTTTATCAAAAATTTTCCCATCTATTTTCTGCGAGGTGTTTGAGCTGAACAAGCTTCGCAATTTAATGTCTAGTTTTGTGCCTCCGTCTTGGAAATCTGATTGATATATTGCAATGCCTTTATAAGTAAAAGGATGATTAACGCTAATTGTCTGTGTTATATCTTGAGAAAGTTCGGGATCGGAAATCACTAAATCGCTTTCAAAGGATTTTGGCATGCCGGTTGAATAGTGATTAATCCTAAAATCTTTTAAGGTTATTTTAAAAGGTAAATCTTGTACAAGATATCCATCTTTCATTCTCACAAATGCAACATTATCTGAAGAGCCCTCAGCAAGAGTCATATTTGCTCTAAATGAAGTGTTGCTTATACCCAATCGACTAACTTCCGGAACCTTTGAGGCGGGTATATCTAATGTTTCTATTTTTTTATAGCCAAATATTTCTTGAGCTTTAAAAATCAAATTACCATCCAATAATCCACCTAAACAAATCACTACCACTCCAATATGCGTCAAGATATAACCTAAGCGCTGGTAGTTGCCCCTCTTAGCAATAATTAAAACATCACCATTCTCTTTGGATTTCTCTTTGGTCTTAAATTTAGCTTGTTTTAAGTAATGAAGAATTTTTGAAATATTCACACCCTTTTTATTTTTTATAACGAAATGATGTGTGAATGATAAAAGCGATCTTTCCTCTAAAGAATCTTTAAACACTAAAAAGTCTTTAAGAATAGCGGGTGTATTTTTAATAATGCAAAGGGTTGTAGATAAAACTAGAAAAAGAAGAATTGTTAAAAACCAAACGCTGTGATAGACGTCATAAAGGCCAATTTTCTCAAAAAATCCAAACCAAAATTGGCCAAATTTAATGATGTAATTCTCATAGGGCTCATTCTGCTTAAGAATTGTTCCTATGATTGATGCAATGCCGAGAAATACAAGCATCGATACTGCGAAGCTCATTGAGCTTAACAATTGATTTATTTTTTTGGAATTAATAGATGTAGATTTCAAAATGACTCATTTTAAAAATGACATGTTTTGACTACGAAAACTGCAAGGAAGTTGCAGCAATTCAATTGATAAGAAAAGATAGAACGGCTTATCTTAAGCCTTGAATATAATCAGCTACTGCTTCCATTTCTTGATCAGTTAATTTGGCAGCAATCGTTCGCATTACTTTTGCTTCATCGTTTGCGCGAGCGCCGAGCCTAAACTGTTTTAATTGATTTAAAACATACTCTGTGTGTTGACCTCCTAAACGTGGGTATTTCACCGGAAGGCCATCGCCTGCAGGTCCATGGCAAGCAGCGCAAGCTGGCACGCCATTAGCTTGAATACCTGCACGATAAATTTTTTCACCTAAAGATCCGGCACCATTTGTTTTAGCTTGTCCTAGATTTAATGTTTGCTTTGAAAAGTACTCAGCCACAACGTGCATATCAGCATCTGATAGCATCGCTGCCATTCCGGACATTACTGCGTTTGCTCGCTCACCAGATTTAAAATTAGTTAATTGTTTATAAAGATATTCTGCGTGTTGTCCTGCTAATTTTGGATTGGCAGTAATAACACTATTACCATCAATTGCATGGCATGCTGCGCATACGTTGGCAACTACTTTAGGTGGATTTTTATGCTCAATCGTTGCAGACATTGCATTGCTTGAAGCAAAAAAAGACAAGATGAGAATAAAAAAAGCATTTCGACCACTCATTGCGCAAAGCTCCATATATAAAGTATGTACAAGGTCTTCATTTTATCTAAAATCCGATTCTCGTGATAGCATTTTGATTGGATTGAACAGGTTTAGGTAAAGCGCATGGCTATTTTTAAAAACGCATCATATTTTATATCTGCTCACCATTTAAGTGATTTGCCTCCCCCTACTGGGATAGAGATTGCATTTGCTGGAAGATCAAACGCGGGGAAATCAAGCGCTATTAACACGCTCGCAAATCATAATCGCCTTGCTTTTGTGAGTAAGCAACCCGGTCGAACTCAGCTTATTAACTTCTTTTCGCTTGGTGATAATCGTTTCTTGGTAGATTTACCTGGGTATGGTTATGCCAAAGTCCCTCAAGCTATCAAAGATCATTGGCAAAGAACTTTAGCTACTTATCTATCTGAACGCTCTTGTCTCTTTGGCCTTGTTTTAGTTATGGATATTAGACATCCACTCACGACTCTTGATCAACAAATGTTAGAGTGGTTTTCGTTAAATAAAAAACCGATTCATATTTTATTAACCAAAGCAGATAAACTTTCTCGAGAAGCTTCTCATAAAACACTTTATGCCGTTCAAAAAGAAATTAATGAAAAATGGGGATTAACTCTTGGTATTGAATGCACGGTTCAGCTTTTTTCTAGCTTAAAAAGACAGGGTGCTGATGAGGCGGAGACAATCATCGGAAAGTGGTTAAATACGCCTATAGATCATATCCCAAACCCTGTAACCTAGTTTAATCCCTCGATTCTCATATTTTGTTAAAGGGCGATAATCAGGTTTTTTGAAAAAATCATCAGACGTCTTTTGCAATAATTCTTCTTTATCTAAAAGATCAATAATCCACAGAGCATAATCTTCCCAGTCTGTTGCAATATGAAGGTAACCTGATTTTTTAATTTTCTGCGCTATAAGTTTTAATAAATTTGATTGAATGAGTCTTCTTTTGTGATGTCTTTTTTTGGGCCAAGGATCGGGAAAGAAAATATGAATAGCATCCAAAGAATCATTCTCTATCATTAAATTAAGAACTTCTACTGCATCGTGTTGAATAATCTTCAAATTAGGAATGTCGTTTTCCTGAATTAGCTTTAGTAAATTGCCTACTCCAGGAGAATGAACTTCAATTGCAATATAATTTTTATTTAAATTAGATTTTGCAATTTCTGCAGTTGAAGTTCCCATACCAAAACCAATTTCTAATATGAGTTCACTATTTTTATTTTTAAATAAATCGCCCAAATTTGTTAATTTATTTTCAAAAATAACAGCATGTTTTTGAAAGTTCTCTTCAATGGCTTTTGATTGAGCTGCAGTGATTCGACCCTGTCTTAAAATATAACTTCTAATAGGTCGCTTCTTAATATCTTCTTTATTTTCCTCTATCATAATTTTGTGACTCTATTGTTTTGCTTGAGTCCTAAAAGATCTATATTTATATTTTTTTCTAGTGTCATGACCTTAAATAAATCGCCCATTTCTGAGGGAGATAATAATTTTTGCACTTCAGATACTGATTTCATATATAAAATCCTATCTTCTGAATTTATTGTTTCAAGAAAATTTAATATGCCACAATTAATAAGAAAATTTGCTTGAGATATAAAGCCAGTAATATTTAAACCTAATTTTGAAGCCTCTGTTGCAACATAGCTAAAATTAACATGGGTTGTAATATCTTGTATGCCGAGGTGGATAAGAGGATTGTCATGGGCATAATGCTTAAAATGACACATCAATGTTCCTTGAGATCTTTGCTCGTGAAAGTATTCTGTATGGTTAAAACCATAATCAATGATGAACACAATGCCTTTGCTAAGTGATTGGCTAATTTTTTTAAGCCAATTTTTAATATAAAGTGGATATTCCACAATATAGTTATCTGGTAGATTTTTTAAGTCGATTTCGTCGAATTTAGATATATCCTCTAATGGCTTATCTTTCCAAATTAATACATCATTTTCAATGCCAATACCTTTTTGATAATACATACCTGACTCTTTTTTTATTAAGTCTACCGGTAACGCATCCAAAAGCTCATTACAAAAAATAATGCCTTCGAATTCTTTCGGGATCTCATCAATCCATTGAATTTTGCTAAATAAATGTGAGGGTAAATGTTTTATTAAGAGGTCATATTGTTGCTTTCTTAATGAAGGACTTATTTCCAGAATAAGGTAATGATTTATTTTTTCATTCTCACTACTCAATGATTGAATTACTTGAAGTGCAAACTGTCCTGATCCAGCCCCAATTTCAATGATACTTCTTGCAATTGATTGAAAGATTTCTTTGAATTGAATACATAGTGTTTTTGCAAAAAAAATCGATATTTCAGATGCTGTAACAAAATCGCCTTTTTCACCAAACTTTCTTAAAGTTCCAGTGTAATAACCTAATTCAGGATCATAAAGTGCAAACTCCATGAATCGATCGAAGCTTATCCATCCTTGATTGGAATGAATGAATTGGACGATTTTTGTTTTTAATTGCTCACTTAAATCAATTTCATTTTGAGGAGCTGAAGGCATTGATAGCATAGGTATTAGATTATAATAGAGTCAATTCATTTATACATAAACCTATGAAATCTAATAGAAAAATTGCTCTTGTTACTGGTGGCGCCAAAAGAATTGGACAAGCGATTTGTAAGCTGCTTCATGAATCGGATATAGACATAATGATTCATTATCGTCATTCAGCCGATGAAGCAAAAAAACTCAAAGAAGATTTAAATAAAATCCGTAAAGGCTCTGCAAGTATCATTCAAGGTGATCTTGTAAATACAAGTATATTGCCAAATCTTGTTGAAGAAACAATCAAGACTTACGGCAGATTAGATATTCTTATAAATAACGCTTCTAGTTATTACCCGACAGAAATTGGAAAAATGAATGAAAAGAATTGGAATGATCTCATTGGAAGTAATTTAAAAGCACCTTTATTTTTATCTCAACTTGCAGCGAATGAACTTATTAAAACTAAAGGCTGTATCATAAATATCACAGATACCCACATAGACAAGCCAAAAAAAAATTATATTATTTATAGCATTGCTAAATCAGGTCTTGCCACATTAACAAAATCGCTTGCTCAAGAACTGAGTCCAGATGTAAGAGTTAATGCCGTTGCCCCAGGTCCAGTTTTATGGCCTGAAAATAATGAAGAATTTAATGATATTTATAAACAACGAGTCATTTCTCAAACATTATTAAAAAAATTGGGTAGGCCAGAAGATGTAGCTATGGCTGTCAAATTTTTAGTACTAGATGCTCCATTTATTACAGGTCATATTCTAGCCGTCGATGGAGGAAGATCGCTCTCATTATGATTCCCCAAATTCCAATAGATGCAACGAATAACTTTCTTAAGTTACGGAATAAACTTATAGGGTTAACTGGCAAAGCAATCACTGATTTCAATATGATTGAAAATAATGATCGAGTTTTAGTATGTATGAGTGGTGGTAAAGATTCATATTCATTATTAATGTTTTTGCTAGCCCTTAAAGAAAGGGCGCCTATTCACTTTGATATCATTGCAATGAATTTAGATCAAAAACAGCCAGGCTTTCCTGCAGATGTATTACCCAATTTTTTAAAAGATTTAGGTATTGAACATCTGATTGTGACCGAAGATACCTACTCAATTGTTAAAGAAAAAATCCCAAGTGGCAAGACAACTTGCTCTTTATGTTCTCGACTAAGGCGGGGCATTATTTATAGAACGGCAAAAGAACTTAATATCAATAAAATTGCTTTGGGCCATCACCGTGACGATATTGTTGAAACGCTTTTTCTTAATATGTTTTTTGGATCCAAATTAAAAGCTATGCCACCTAAATTAATTTCTAATGATGGTGAAAATATTATCATTAGACCTTTGGCATATTGCTCAGAGAAAGAAATCTCAAGCTATGCATCTCGTATGAATTTTCCGATTATCCCTTGTAATCTATGTGGTTCACAAGAAAACCTTCAAAGAAAAAAAATAAAAGAAATGTTGATGGCATGGGAAAGAGAGCACCCGGGGCGCATTAACAATATATACGGAGCTATCTCAAATATAGAACTTTCTCATTTAGGAGACCGGCAACTTTATGACTTCGAAAATCTTAATCAATCCATCAAAGAAAAAGACGATGAACTTATCTTTACGGAAGATTTAATCAGAAATCTCAATACTGACTTAATTAATATTGCTTCATTCGCTGAAAATATTGCTTCTTAAAATCATTATTTAAATTTAATTAACGTAATTTATTTAAGTAAGTTAGTATAGACATCTTGTACATAACAAGATTTAAATTTATTATTCATCAAAATTTTTTGATCTAGAAACCCCCAATGTCTAAACTTTTAATTGTTGAATCCCCATCTAAAGCCAAAACTCTTAAAAAGTATCTTGGTAATAAATTTGAAGTTTTGGCATCTTATGGCCATGTTCGCGATCTGATTCCAAAAACAGGTGCCGTTGAAACTGACAATAATTTCAAAATGAATTATGCAATTATTGAAAGAAACTCCAGACACGTTGATGAAATCGCAAAGGCTGTAAAAAAATCAGATGAAGTTTATCTCGCTACCGATCCGGACCGAGAAGGAGAAGCTATTTCTTGGCATATTCTAGAAATACTTAATGAAAAAAAATTAACTAAAGACAAATTAATTAAACGCGTCATTTTTCAGGAAATAACAAAATCAGCTATCGAACATGCCATTGAGCATCCGCGAGACATTTCAATGCCTCTTGTTAATGCACAGCAAGCAAGAAGAGCGCTCGACTATCTTGTTGGATTTAATTTATCTCCTCTCCTTTGGAAGAAAATTAGAAGGGGTTTGTCTGCAGGAAGAGTTCAAAGTCCAGCGCTAAGACTTATTATCGAAAGAGAAATTGAAATCGAAAAATTTATCAGCCAGGAATATTGGTCGATTCATTTAGACTCCATAAAATCTAAAAACAAATTTCAAGCAAAGCTTATTCAGCTCGATAATAAAAAAGTTGAACAATTTACTATTACTTCAAAAGAGAACCATGAATCTGTTGTTGGTAAATTAATTTTAGAAAGTGCTGGCAAAACAAAAGTGACACGTGTTGAAAAGAAACAAAGAACACGCAACCCCGCACCTCCTTTTACCACGTCAACACTTCAACAAGAGTCCGTTAGAAAACTTGGGTTCACAACAAGTCGAGCCATGAGAATTGCTCAGCAACTTTATGAAGGTATTGATATCGGGAGCGGGACTGTAGGTTTAATTACTTACATGAGAACTGATTCACTCACACTTTCAAATGAAGCAATGAATCAAATTAGAGGTTACATTCAGTCTAATTTCGATGCAGATTACCTACCTAAAGCACCTATTTTTTATAAGACAAAATCAAAAAATGCTCAAGAAGCACATGAAGCAATTCGGCCGACCGACATCAGCCGAACACCTCAAAGTCTTATTGGCAAACTATCTCCCGAGCAATTTAAGTTATATGAAATGATATGGAAGCGTTCTTTGGCAAGCCAGATGACACCGGCAAAATTTGATGCTGTAAGTGTAGATCTTGCTATTGGATCTGAAGCAAATTTATTTAGGGCGACTGGTCAAACACTTATATTTCCTGGATTTATCGCTATTTATACTGAGAGCTTAGATGATGCTTCAAATGAAGATGAAGACTCTCTTAAATTGCCCCCACTTGAAACTGGTGAAATTCTTACAGTCGATAAAATCTATGGTGATCAACATTTTACTGAACCTCCGCCAAGATACTCAGAAGCTAGCTTAGTAAAATCTCTTGAAGAGTACGGCATCGGAAGACCTTCTACTTACGCGAGTATTATTTCAACACTCCAAGATCGCGAATATGTCATTCTTGATAAAAAGAGATTCATGCCTACTGATGTAGGTCGTGTTGTTAATAAATTCCTAACTGAACATTTCACTCGTTATGTTGATTATGATTTTACTGCTGGTCTTGAAAGCTCTTTAGACGAAATTGCAGAAAATAACAAAGAGTGGGTCCCGCTTCTTAAAAGCTTTTGGGATGATTTCAATAAAACTATTATTGAAAAATCAAATATAGATCGAGCTGAAATTACACAAGAAGCAATTCATGAAGACTGTCCTAAATGTGGTAAGCCTTTGTTTTCTAGATTAGGTAGAAGAGGTAAATTTATTGGATGCTCTGGGTATCCTGATTGTGACTACACAAGAAATGTTAATGGTGACTCAAGCACTCCAAATGAACCTGTCCTTGTTTGCAAAGATCCCGAAACTGGAAAAGATGTTCTATTGTTAGTCGGCCCCTACGGACCTTATCTTCAAGTTGGCGTTCAAGAGGAAGATAGCAAAAAGAAACCAAAGCGCGTAAGCGTTCCTAAAGAAATATCATTAAGTGATCTCAGTGAGGATATAGCATTAAATCTTTTATCACTTCCCAAAGAACTAGGTCTTCACCCAGACACGGGGAAGAAAGTGATTGTTAATATTGGACGTTTTGGGCCTTATGTAAATTATGATGGAAAATTTAAATCTATTCCAAGATCAGAGTCTATTTTTGATGTAACGCTCGAACGAGGACTTGAGCTCATTGCGGAAGCTATCGCTAAAAATGCACCTTTAAGAACGCTGGGTAATGACCCTGAAACAAATCTTTCGGTTGAAATCTTTAATGGTCGCTATGGTACATATCTCCAAAAAGGGTCGACTAAAGTTACTCTTCCAAAAGATCAAGATATTGAAAAAATTACTTTCGAAGAGGCCTTGATTCTTATTAGTAACAAAGAAGCTTCAGGCAAAGGCAAAAAGAAAACGGCAGTTAAAAAAACAACTGCCAAGAAAACATCTGAGAAAAAAGTTGCTACAAAAAAACCTGCAGCAAAGAAGAAAACCAGAAAAACTAAAGAAGTTTAGCTATTTTGTTTAAATTGATCTGAATAAGAAATTGAAGAGGTTTTTTCAATCCATTTTCGAATTCTATTTGCGTCCGCAATTCGAGTAGCACTTCCATAAGATTTAAGTAATACAATAATCATAGGTTGTCCACTAATCATGGCTTGCATGACAAGGCATTTTCCAGCTTCTTGAATAAAACCTGTTTTTGATAAGCCAATCACCCAATCACTTTTTCTAACCAATCCATTTGTATTATTAAAGTTAACTGGTGCACGATGGCCTTTAACGTAGGCCTCGTAAGAAGCTGTCGTTGTGATTTCTCGAATTTCAGGATATTGATAAGCAGCCTTTACCATCTTCACAAGATCTTCCGCTGTGGACATATTATGGTTATTAAGTCCTGTAGGATCTGCAAATTCACTTCGAGTCATATCAAGTTGTAATGCTTTAATATTCATCGCATTTACAAAGCCAGTCTTTCCTGTTGGGTAATTTCTTCCTAAGGCAGCAGCTGCACGATTATCAGAAGCAATTAAAGCAATTTTAAGAAGTTCTGAGCGAGGTAATATTGTTCCAACAGGTAATTTTGAGCTTGAATTTTTTAAAGTATCAACATCTTCATCAGTAATGGTGATTTCTTCATCCATTGGAAGCTTTGCATCTAATGTGACCATAGCTGTCATAAGCTTAGTTACCGATGCAATAGATGTTTGCGCATCTGTATCTTTGGCATATAAAACTTCACCTGTATTTTGATTCACGATTAATGCATTTGAAGAAGCCACTCTTAACAGACCGTCTTTATTAGTTTTATTGTCTGTTGCGGATATACGGGCTAATTCTGCCTTTGTAGGTTTTTTAGATCTTGTTTGATTTGCTTCGACTGAGATTGAAGCCAAAAGAAAGAAAGAGGTTAAGCTTAGGATGAAAAAAAGTCTTATACGTTCTCTCACTCGGTAATCTCCTATTCACACTAAATTTACGCGATAATAAACAAAAAAATCATATTTGTCATTAACTTAATGTATTTAAAGATAAAATTGCTATCGACTAATTTACTATGAACATTCCTAATACACTTATTTATACGCCCGAACATCTCTGGATTAAATCCATCGGTGAAAATACTTATGAAATTGGTATTACTGATTATGCGCAAAATCTTTTGGGTGATATCGTTTTTGTTGAATTGCCTATATTACAAAGTCAGATCTCAAGAAATATAGCTTTTGGAGTGGTTGAGTCTATCAAAACTGCCTCTGATCTTATGGGCCCGCTAAATGGTGTAATGATTGAAATTAATCCCAACATTCAAAAATCACCAGAATTAATTAATGATAAGCCTTATGAAAATTGGATTTGTAAAATATCTTCTCAAGACGATATTGATAACAAAGAACTTTTTTTAGATGCTTCTCGATATAACGAACTTACTCGCTAATTATATTTCTTTTGTAGCATCAATTAATTGAATTTCATAACCGCGATCGCGATAAAACTTTAAACGATCTCTTGCTGTTTTTTTATCTTCTTCATTTTGAGACACAATCTCAATAAGTCTTAAGTATCTTGAAAAAGAAGATGTAATATCTGACTTTAAATTAATCATAAAATCATCACTCACAGACTTGTAATCCCAGCCAATATGAATAGGGGCTCTTTCTTCTTGATGCCCTATGATATGTGGCAGAAATGAAGTGGCTGAAGCTGTATAAAGAAAATCGCTTAATGCCTCAGCGCCATTTAAATCATTTACTGAGATAAATATTTTTCTTTTACGAAAAATTTCTCTTTCTAATATTTCATGAATTTTATTGAGTTTATTTTCTACATTAAAATAAAAATCTATATAGGTCATGAAGACTTAATTCATTTTACTTAAAATATATTGGATTAATAATCCAACCGGCCTTCCTGTAGCACCTTTAGCTTTTCCAGATTTCCATGCGGTGCCTGCAATATCCAAATGAGCCCATTTATATTTTTTTGCAAATCTAGATAAAAAACATGCTGCAGTAATACTGCCCCCTGCTCTTCCACCAATATTCGCCATATCAGCAAAATTACTGTCTAGCTGTGATTGATAGTCTTCCCACAACGGCATACGCCATGCTCGATCTAAGGATGTTTGTCCTGCTGATTCTAAATCTTTTGCTAGTTTATCGTCATTGCTATATAACCCTGAAGCATGATGACCCAATGCAATCACACAAGCACCAGTAAGAGTAGCAATATCGATCACTACATCCGGATTAAATCTCTCTGCATAAGTTAATGCATCACATAATATTAATCGGCCTTCAGCGTCAGTATTTAATACCTCAATTGTTTGTCCTGACATACTAGTTAAAATATCTCCGGGTTTTAAAGCTAGACCATCCGGCAAATTTTCACATGTTGGAATTATTCCAATGACATTCATAGGAAGATTTAATAAACCAATTGTCTTAAAAGTGCCTAACACACTAGCCGCTCCGCACATATCATATTTCATTTCATCCATATCGCCGGCGGGTTTAATTGATATACCGCCCGCATCAAAAGTAATGCCCTTGCCTACTAATATAATAGGCTTTTGAGTTTTCTTGCCTTTATTATGTTGCAGTACGATAAATTTTGGTGGCTGTCTGCTTCCTTTCGCAACACCAAGAAAAGAACCCATTTTTAATTTTTCAATTTGCTTCTGATCCAAAACTTCAATTTTCATGCCATGATCTTTTCCAATTTCTTGAGCTTTTTTACCTAAGTAAGTTGGTGTGCAGATATTAGGCGGAAGATTACCAAGTGTTTTTGTGAGTTCAATCCCTTTTGCTAACGCAAAAGATTTCTTTAAAGCTGCTTCTGCAATTTTTTGACTTTTTTTATCTACAACTACAAAAATATCAAAAGTTTTTTTGGTTTTTTTATTAACAGTTTTAAGTTCAGCGAATTCATAACTTGCATCCATAACTTCGTTAACAAAATGCTCAATATTCCAAGCTATATCAGCTTCTTTAATTGAGGCAATTTGAATAAGAGAAGTGATTTTTTTAACGTCCATTTTCTTGAGTGCATAAATCATGGCTCTTACTGCAGCATGATATTTTTTCCCATCAAGCTCTTTTTCTTTGCCTAAGCCTATTAGAAGTATTTTTGGAATTTTTATCCCAGGAACATTATATAAAATAAGTGAGGAGCCTACTTTGCCACTCATATCCCCATGTTTTAATATTGAAGCAATATGGCTAATAGTGGGCGCGCTTAAAGACGATTTGTCATATACAAGCTTGAGCGAGTCATAAATACCAACGACCAATACATCTGAGCGTTGTTTATCCAGCTGATCGGTTTTTATGCTAAATTTCATATATATTCCTTAAATATTCTCGAATTTTAAAAACGGGAAAAATCAATGTTATTTAAAACCTCGTTAAAAAAAGAACTGCTTACTAATTCAATTACGGCACTTTTAATACTTATTAGTATCGTGATGGCTCAGAGAATTACAGTTTATCTTAGATTTGCAACTAAGGGCTATATCCCTAATGACTCCATAAAAACAATTCTAGGTCTTAACCTTATCAAATATTCACCACTTCTATTATCTCTTTCAATCTTTCTGGCAGTGCTGCTTACGCTCTCTCGGTGGTATCGAGACCATGAAATGATCATTTGGCTGAGTTCTGGTATGAGTTTAGCTAAAATTATTAAACCTATTACTTCATTTGCTCTGCCCGCAGTATTTATGGTGGCTTTTCTTTCTCTTTTCCTAAATCCTTGGGCGGTAAGAACAGCTGATCAATACAAAAGCCAATTAAAAAGCCGTGATGAATTGTCAACGCTTAATCCAGGGACATTTAAAGAATCAAAAAGTTCTGATCGCGTATTTTATGTTGAAAGTTTTGATGAGTTAGGAAGTTCTGTAAAAAATATATTTGTACAAACAAAGCAACATAACAAATTAGGTGTCGTCATTGCTAATAATGGTCACCGAGAAATTTCAAGTAAGGGCGATAACTATGTCATTCTTCAGAAGGGTCGAAGATATGAGGGTATTCCAAATACAAAAGAGTTTTCGACAACAGAATTTGATCAATATGGAATCTTGACAGCTCAACAACCGGTGGAGCCTTATACAGAAAGTATTGATAGTAAAAAACTTTCTGATGTAATCAAATCAAATGCGCTCGAAGATCGTTTAGAATTTCAATGGAGAATTGCATCCCCCATATCATGCATCCTATTAGTTTTTTTAGCCATACCCTTGAGCTTTACCAATCCGCGTGCAGGACGCTCCCTTAATATTATTTTTGCTGTACTTATTTTTATCATTTACAACAACCTTTTAGCCATCATGAATACATTTATTACTTTAAAAAAAGTAAGTGTAACTATTGGCTTTTGGCCAATTCATTTTATTTTTCTATTGGCGGCTATTTATCTTATATATAGACGATCAATGAATCAGCCATTATTCAGCTTAAAAAGCATCTTACAAATAAAATGAAAATTTTAAATCGTTATCTTAATCTAGAAGTTGCGATCCCTATTTTCTGGATTATGGTCGGTCTAATAGGGATATTTACATTTTTTGATTTCATTCAAGAAATGAATGATTTGGGGAAGGGCTCATATAATCTCCTTAGCGTCTTCAGTTATGTTGTTTTAAGTATTCCTGGACATGTTTACGAGATTGTTCCTATTGCTGTGCTAATTGGCTCCATGTATGCAATGGGACAACTCTCTGAAAATTCAGAGTTTACTGTCATTCGATCAAGTGGATTTTCAATAAGACGCATAGCACTTACATTGTCTCTTACGGGATTATTTTTTACATTATTCACATTTGCTGTAGGCGATCTTGTGACCCCCGTCACAGAAAAAAAAGCACAAGAAATAAAAATTACTGCTAAAGACGCTATTGTCACCCAAGAATTTAAATCTGGATTATGGATAAAAGATAGTAATAGTTTTATTAATGTCGAGCATGTTTTGCCCGACTCAAGTTTGTCTGAAATTCACATATATGAGTTTGATAAAAATTTTCACTTAAGAACAATCACAAATGCAAAAAAAGGGAGCTTTAAAGACTCTGAATGGAGGCTTGACGACATCAATCAAACAATTTTTGATCAAGAAAAAATTTCTACAAATTCTCTTAAAAGTGCAAATTGGAAATCACTCATTAAGCCAGAAATGATGAATGTCCTTCTTGTCTCGCCAGAAAAAATGTCATCAATGAGCCTCATTCATTTTATTAAATACTTAAAAAATAATAAGCAAAAAGTTACAAGGTATGAAGTAGCTTTATGGGAAAAGTTAATTTATCCGCTTGCCTCTATTGCAATGGTGATATTTGCAATACCATTTGGATTTTTCCAAGAGCGTTCTGGTGGTAAAAACGTAAAAATATTCTTAGGGATTCTAATTGGTATCTTTTACCAGATTATGAATTCATCTTTTAGGTATATCGGGCTTCTTAATGACTGGCAGCCACTCTCGTGCGCCGTAATCCCTACACTTATCTTTTTTTCGGTTGGCGTGATGATGATTTATAAAACCGAACATCAGTAAAATGAGTTTTTAAAATTTGATCGTGAAGATATAAATGTTCTTTATTGATAAGCGCCCATATAAAACTTGTACCACCTATCAGAGCTCCTAAGGTTGCATATATATAACGTCTCCATGCTAATTCTCTAGTTAAGTCTCCGCGCGAGGAAATTATTTTTAATTCCCATGCCCTCATTGCAAGAGTTTGGCCAGACCTTATCCAACAATGAGTTAAATAAATTCCCGAGACCAACCATAAGTAAATTTGAAAAATTATTCTTTGGTATACCCCAAAAAATCCATCAAAAAAATATATAAAAATAAATCCTGCTAGCATCCATATTGGCACTAAAGCAAACAATTCATAAACTAATGAACCATAAATCCTTGCGAGCGGCGGGTTGTTATTTTTCATAAATAAAAACTATATTAATGAATGGCAAAATAAAGATAGATACAATAAAAGATTCCATTAATACCTAAATGCCATACTTTAATATTTGATTTTTGAATAAGAGCTCTAATCCATAGAGATGAAATAAGCGTTATAAAAATACATAAATAAACTTCTTTTCTTGGTTCCCATGGAGTTAAAAGTATACCTATTGCTGGTAGAAGAGTTCCCTGAAATACCATGGCTCCTGTGATATTGCCAAAAGCAAGGGTATCTTTACCTTTACGTATCCAAAAAATACTATTTATTTTCTCGGGAAGCTCAGTTGCTATAGGGATAATTAGCATCGATAAAATAAGGGCAGAAATTCCTAAAATGGATGAAGCTTCTTCAATACCATAAATAAAACCTTTCGCTCCATAAATCAAAAGGGCTAAGCCGATAAGTAACTGCACAAAAATAATCAAATAATTATTTGGCAATCCAATTCGCTCCATAAACATAGGACTTGAAGCTTCGGTAGCGTGGCCTTCATTAACAAGTTTTTTTGATGCTCGAATTGTCATTAAGATATAAATGAAATATGAAAAAACCATTAAAAAAGCTATTAAGCCTCTGGCTAGTTCAGATGTATGTGGAATGAATAAAGCTAGTCCAGCAAAAATAAATGAAAATATAAAAAAATCTAAATCTCTGATTAATCCAGTTCTTTCAGGTTTTAGATGCCCCTCAAACCCTCTGTGTCTAATAACAGAAGCGGCCATAATAAACATTGTTAAAGTAGATAACATGAGAGGAGCACCTAAAATCGCGCCTACGCCAACCTGATGATTAGTCTCTGCATCCCCATGTGAAGATAAAAATGCTAATAACGGGACCAATGTCTCCGGAAGAGCAGTGCCTATAGCCGCAAAAATAGATCCTGTAACACCTTCAGAAATTTTTAATTTTTCACCCAAATGCTCAAGCGCATTGGTAAATATCTCCGCTGAGACTAAAATAACTACTAACATGAAACATAACTCTAAAAAAATCATTTCAATCCTTTAATTTTTATACTACACAGATTAACGATGCTTTCATCTATATTCATAAATGATGCTGGGTTTGCAAATAAAGCAAAGACTATATTATCGCCCAACTTTGACGGTCGACCGAATAAGTCTAATATTAGTTTAATTGTAATTCATAATATTAGCCTTCCCCCTGGAATTTATGAAGGCAACAATATTATTGATTTGTTTACGAATAAACTAAATGCTGATGGCCACGAATACTTTCAGTCTATAAAAAATTTAAAAGTATCAGCGCATTTCTTAATAAGAAGAGATGGTTCACTTTTTCAATTTGTATCATGCTTAGATCGCGCTTGGCATGCCGGTGATTCAAGCTGGAATGAAATAAGTAACTGTAATGATTTTTCGGTTGGGATTGAGCTCGAAGGAAGCGATTATGATGCCTTTGAAGCGAAACAATATTCTTGTCTAGAAGAATTAATTCTATGCTTAATCAACAAATATCCAATTAAAGATATTGCGGGTCATTCAGACATAGCGCCGTCAAGAAAAACAGATCCCGGTCCTTATTTTGAATGGGATAAAATAAAAAATTGTTTTGATCAATTAATTCAAAAAGGCTAACTTTTTTGTATTAATCTCTGCACAATTAAACTTACGACAATATCTCCCTCAACATTTACCGCAGTTCTAAATGTATCAAGCAAGCGATCAATCGGTAGCAAAATTGCAAGTGCTTCTAGGGGAAGTCCAATAGACTGCAATACCATGGCCATAGTAACCATACCGGCGCTTGGAATACCGGGAGCGCCAATGGCTCCAATCATTGCCGTACAGAAAATAATAAATTGTTGCCCCATACCTAAATCAATGCCTGAAAGATTTGCAATAAACAAAGCAGCGGAAGCCTCGTAAAGAGCTGTGCCGTCCATATTCATAGTTGCCCCTATGGGTATTACAAATCCAGCAATATCTGACTTTACTTTTAAATTTTTTTCAACAACTCTCAAGGTGACTGGGATTGTTGCACTGCTCGAGCTCGTTGCAAAAGCTGTCATAATTGCCTCTCGGGCGCCTTGCCATAATACAAATAAATTAATTTTTGTAAAAAAATAAAGCAGTAAAGGTAAAACTACTATGCCATGAAATAGTGTCATACCAATAATTACCATTATAAACTTTGATAGCGTGACAAATAATTCGGGAGATTGCTGAGCAACCAATTTGATAATAAGCGCTGAAACTCCATAAGGCGAAAATCTTACAATCCAAGATACTATCTTCATAGTGATGCCTAAAAGTCCATTGAATACTTTTCTTACCTCAAAAAATTCCTTGCCACCTTGAGCAATTGCAAATCCTACGAACATCGAAAATGTAATAACACCTAAAATATTTCCTTCGGTCATTGCTTTTAATGGATTAACAAAAATACCGCCAAGGAATTGTTTGATGAATATTGGAAGGGTAATTGAAGACGAGTGGAAATTATTTAACTGCTCGCTAAATATAGACAAGGTCATACCTCGACCCGGCTCAAATAAATTCATTGATCCAAGACCCAGAATAATTGCAAGCGCCATAGAAATAAAGAAGAATAAAAATGTTAAAAACCAAATTCTCGATGACTGCTTATGCGAACTTAAATTAGCTATACCTACAGATATAGAAAAAAATATTACTGGAATCAAGACCATTTTTAGAGAAGAAACAAATATATCTGCAATAAGATCAGCAAAATAAATAATTGACTTAGCACCAAGAGCATATGGAAAAAATTTGATATAAAGACCAACCAATAAGCCAACGAATAAGCCAACTAAAATATGATGATTTGTTTTATTTTTCATTTGGCTAATCAATCCGCTCAAAAACAGCCGCAAAAAACCCATCTGTTCTTTGATTATGCGGGGTTAATTTTAAAAAATTACCTGTAGAAAGAGGTATTTGATTTTTTATTAATATGTCATCAACAGAAATGGATCTAAAATTTTCATTATTTTTTAAAAAACTTTCAACAATAGACTCGTTTTCTCTCTTTAGAAGGCTGCATGTGGAATAAATTAGCCGCCCCTCTTTTTTAACTAGTTTTTTAGCTTCTTCGAGAATTGCTAATTGTTTAACATTAAGTTCATCTAAGTCTTCTATAGAATTTTTCCATTTTAAATCTGGATTTCTCCGGAAAGTTCCAGTTCCACTGCAAGGGACATCAGCGAGTACTCGATCAAATTTTCCGTGTAATTTTTTTAATTTTGCATCTTTTTCATTTTTTATTTTTTGGGCAAATAAGTTAGATAACCCAGATTTTTTTAATCGCTTACCTAAGTTAATAATTCTTTTTTCAGAAATATCATAGGCATAAATGCGTCCAGTATTTTTCATGATTGCCCCTATTGCCAAACTTTTACCTCCAGCGCCAGCACAGAAGTCTGCGACCATCATTCCTCTTTTTGCATCCACTACAAAACTCAATAACTGACTACTTTCATCTTGGACTTCTATCTTTCCTTCAACGAATAATGGGTTTCGGCTTAGCGATGTTCCTCTAGGGATTCTTATCCCACAAGGCGAATAGGCCATAACTTCAATATCCGCAACTTCCTTTAAAAGTACTTTAATTAGCTCATCTCGACTAATTTTTATTGTATTAACTCTTAAGTCTAGTTTGGCTGGCTCAAGAAAGCTTCTTCCTAAAAGTATTGCTCCATCTTCACCATATTGCTCAACTAATAAGGCCCAAAGCCAGTCAGATAAACTTAATTTTTCTGCCCATGTGTATCTTTCAGTATCTCTAGATTTTAAAGACTTAGTCCATTCGATCTCTTCTTTGCTTAATCCGTGCTCCAAGTCACGAATACTTCTTCCTTCTATTTTTATTAGCCATGCGATTACAAGCTTTTTATAGTTATCATCGTCTTCATTTATTTTTTTTAAGAATCTGAGTCGGCGAATCACGCCGTAGACACATTCTGCAATTTCGCCGCGATCTTTTTGCCCTAATTCGCCATGCTCTCTGAAGTAGTTGCTCAATTTGAGATCTGCAGGGCCATGAAAGCTTAATATTTCTCCTAAAATATTTGCACAATGTTGTATCAAATTAAGATTAAGCATATTTAAGACCCTAAGCTTTCGATTTCAATTCTTTTCGCAGTTTGATCTAAAATACTTCCGTCTTTTTCTGTCTTTCTTATTTTGACAGGAAGATATCTAAAGTCTTTTGCAAGCCATAAATCAATTCTTTCTTCGTTACTGTAATTAAATTTTGCTATATGCATAGTTAACATTTTATCTGTTTCAGATTCGACAATTTCGTCTCCAATATATGAATAATCGTATGATTTATAATTTTTTCCATTAGTAATATAAATTTTCATTTTTGTTAAAGGAGGTTCAAACATAAATTGATACATAAAACTTAGCATATCTTGTGATCCTTCTAACAAATCAAATTCATTTGTTTTGCCACTTATTGTAGTAATTATTTTTTTAGACCCCCAATCAAAAACAGCGAGATTGTCTATCTTATTACCAAATTGATAGTGGTAATTTATCGGCTTTAAGCCTTCTGGAGTAATTAATCCATCACTTGTTTGTACTAATTTATTCCAATAAAAAAGAGATACAAACCCTTTAGCCTCGACTTCATTTCTAATACTGTAACGACTTTCTTCTTCAAGGAGATATATTGTTTTTGATGATCCAACAGGCGAGCTTTCTAAACTTCTTCTTACATCGTAATCAATAACTACCTTTTTATATTCAATTTCTTTTTTTTCGCTACCCTGAGAAATTTCATTTAAATCATTGCGCTGAATAGCCTGATCCGAATCTATTGTTGAGATATCTTTTTTTCTATTGGGGCTATCATCTCTTTGCTTATTTTTTTTAAAGGAAGGGAGAGTTTTTTTTGTGGTTGCTTCTTCATTCTTTAGCGGGCTTTCGAGATGACTCTCAATAGTAATATTAAGACTGTCAGAATTTTTTAAAAAAAATGGGTTGTATATATCAATACCGCCCAGCAAAAAAAGATGAATTAAGATTGAGGCAAATATAGCTAACAGAAATTTTAAATGATTTCTTTTTATTAGTTTTTTTATAAAATTAGAGCCCATTTAAGTCGATATTTGCCTGCACCAAATTTTGCTCAAGTGTTGACCCGTTTTTTTCCTGATAACGAATGCGAATCGGTATTTTATAAAGTTTGTTATTTAACCATATTTGAGTCTCTGGTTTTCCATCTTTTTCAGCAACGCTCTGAATGAATGTAGTTTCAAAATTTATATCGCCTAATGTAAGCTCTATTCTTTTGTCCACGATCTTAAATTGATATTTTTTATACTTTTTACCTGTAGCAGCTATAAATTCAATCATAGACTCTTCGAAATTTTCATAATTAAATTGATATAGGTAACTAATTAAATCTTGAGTTTTATTTTCAATATTTTCTTTTGTTTCATTGCCTTTATAACGAGTAATTAGAATTTGATTTTCCCAATCAAAATCTACGATCGCATCTTTATTTATATTATTTCCTTGATGAACTTCAAAGTGCTTAGGCTTTAAACCTTCTAATGTAATAATACCTTCGCTGATGAGAAGTCGATCTCCAAATAAAGCATAAAGACCGATACCCTTAGTAGCACTTTCAATATGATATTTACCTGCCTCGTTGATTGAAAATTTTTCTGTCACAGTCCCCAATTGCTCTCCATTTTGAGTCAGCTCATATTTCAACTCTAAAATGTTTGGGAGTTCTTTAGAAAAAGCTAATGTATTAAATAGAAATAAAAAAAATGCTAGCCACTTTTTGACTGGCAACAATCTTTTCATGTTTAGGATTAAATCACCATAGTAGGATGTTCATTAGCGTTACGTTTTCTAATGACGCCTATCTCATAAACAGTTTCATTTGAATCTTGCAAGATTTGCTTTGCACGAGTTATATCATTTTGATCAATGATAATAGCCATACCTATGCCGCAATTAAATGTTCGATAAAGTTCAGCGCTAGAAATGTTTCCTTTATCTTGAAGCCATTGAAAGAGTTTTGGCAATGGCCAGCTTGATGATTGAATCTCTGCTGTCAGATCTTCCGCTAGAATTCGTGGGATATTTTCTGTGATTCCACCTCCAGTTATATGTGCCATCCCTTTAATTTTGATTGTCTCTTTAAGTTTAAGAATAGACTTTACATATAGCTTAGTAGGCTCCATTACAATATCTTTTAATGTTTTACCATCAAAAGTTGATGAGAAATCAGCGTTTTCTTTATTAATAATTTTCCTAATTAATGAGTATCCATTTGAATGAGCTCCGCTTGAGGCAAGCCCTAACACTGCATCACCTTCTCGAATAGTTTTGCCATTAATAATTTCACTTTTTTCTACGACGCCTACTGCAAATCCCGCTAAATCATACTCACCTTCAGGATACATGCCTGGCATTTCTGCTGTTTCTCCACCCACTAGAGCACAACCAGATTTCTCACAACCTTCAGCAATCCCCTTAATAACCTGAGATGCTGTCTCTACATCAAGTTTTCCACATGCAAAATAGTCTAAAAAAAATAAAGGCTCAGCACCTTGAACTAATATATCGTTGACACTCATAGCAACTAAATCAATACCAACTGTGTCATGTTTATTTAATTCAAATGCTAATTTAAGTTTAGTTCCTACTCCATCCGTGCCTGATACTAAAATAGGTTCTTTGTATTTTTTAGGGACTTCAAATAGAGACCCAAAGCCTCCAATACCCTCCAAAACCTCTGCTCGCAAAGTTTTTTTTGCAAAAGGTTTAATTCTCTCAACAAGCTCGTCTCCAGCCTGAATATCGACACCTGCATCTCTATAAGTGATAGATTGGCTATCTTTTTTTGTATCATCTTTATTCAAAAGATTAACTCTCTTTCATTAAACATTTGGGTTAGTCGTTATAATTGAAATTTTAACCGAAATACATTTTAAAGATGTGCATAATTAAGGCTATCTTTATCTAAATAAGCTTCCCAATGATATGAAACAGATGCTATTAGACCTTTCGCCAACACCAAGACAATCTTTTGATAATTTTGTTGTTGGACAAAATATCGAAGTAGTTCATACCTTAAAGCAAATTATCTCTAATAACTTACCTATACAATTTATCTATCTTTGGGGTAATGAAGGCTCGGGCAAATCTCATTTAGCCCATATTGCCTCAGATCATGAATTTGTGATTCATGATGATGTTCATTTACTCGATGAGCCAGGTCAAATCGAACTGTTCAATATGTACAATCGATGCAAAGATTCCAAGAAAAATATGTTGGTGACAGGACTTTACTCACCTCTTCAAATGAAATTAAGAGATGATTTAGCAACAAGACTTGCTTGGGGAGTCACTTATGAAGTGATAAGCTTGTCTGATGAAGAAAAAAAATTAGCTCTTTTAAAACATGCAGACGAAAGAGGAATGAAGCTCGGTATGGACATTATTGATTATTGCCTTAAGTACCTAAAGCGGGATATGCCGAATTTATTTTCTATATTAGAAGCTTTGGATAAGTGGTCCTTAACTTATAAAAGGCCAATCACCCTGCCACTTCTTAAAGAAATTATTTTAGCTAATAAAATTTAGCTTATTGACGAATAAGATAATCAAAAGCTCCCAGCGAAGCTTTTGCCCCCTCGCCCATTGCAATGATAATTTGTTTATAAGGTACCGTTGTGACATCGCCTGCTGCAAACAAACCTGGCACTGAAGACTGGCCATGATTATCAACAACAATTTCACCAAACTTAGTAAGTTCTAATGTATTTTTTACAAAATCGGTATTTGGTAATAGGCCTATCTGTATAAAAATACCCTCAAGCTCAATAGTTTTCTTTTCATTTGATTTACGATCGAGATAAGTCATACCACTTACTTTTTCTGCACCAATTACTTCAGTAGTTTGTGCATTTAATACGACATCTACATTGGATAAGCTATAAAGCCTTTTTTGTAAAATATCATCTGCTTTGAGTTCTGATGCAAATTCAAAAAGAGTGACATGTCCTACAATATTCGCAAGATCAATTGCAGCCTCAACACCTGAGTTTCCGCCTCCTATAACAGCAACATGTTTACCTTTAAATAGAGGGCCGTCACAATGAGGGCAGTAAGCAACACCTTTTCCTTTAAACTCTTTTTCGCCAGGAATATTTAATTCTCTCCATCTTGCGCCCGTCGCAATAATCACTGATTTGCTTTTAAGTTTGCCACCATTTTCCAGCTCTATTTCAAATAAGGCATTTGAATCATTTTTTTTAACGCTTTTTGCGCGTTGCAAATTCATAATATCAACTTCATATTCTTTTACATGCTCTTCAAGCGCTGTAACTAACTTTGGTCCTTCAGTTGCTTTTACTGAAATAAAATTCTCTATGCCTAAAGTATCCATTACTTGACCGCCGAAACGCTCAGCAACAATTCCAGTGCGAATACCTTTCCGAGCGCTATAAATTGCAGCTGATGCACCTGCTGGCCCACCACCAATCACTAAAACATCATAAGTTTCTTTTTTAGAAATTTTTTCAGCTTCTTTTAAGCTTGCACTAGAGTCAATCTTATTTACAATCTCTTCAAGTTCCATTCGTCCCTGACCAAAAGGCTTACCATTGAGATAAATAGTCGGCACAGCCATAATCTGTTTATCCTCGACTTCTTTTTGGAATAATGCACCGTCAATCATTACATGAGATATGTTTGGATTAATGATGGACATTACGTTTAGCGCCTGAACAACATCAGGGCAATTGTGGCAACTTAAGGAAATATAAGTTTCAAAATGAAACTTACCTTCAATATTTTTAATTTGTTCTATTTTTTCAGCATCTATCTTTAAAGGGTATCCACTGGTTTGAAGAAGTGCTAATACAAATGATGTAAATTCATGTCCCGATGGAATGCCTGCGAAAGTAATGCCCGTATCTTCTTCCTCTCTATTGACTTCAAACGAAGGGATTCTTTTTAAACTATTGGCCTCTTTACTTAAACTAATTTTTCCTGACAAAGACGCAACCTCTTCTAGCATCTCTATCATTTCAATAGACGCTGGATTCTCATCAATATAAGCCACAAGCTTGATAGGATTAACAAGCCTAGTCATATATTCTTGAAGTTGATTTTTTATTGCTAAGTCTAAAGCCATTTTATTTCCTTATGCATTTATCTTGCTATGAAACTCCCAGGCCAAAAGGCCTGGGACTCATTTTTTTCTATTTAGATCTTGCCTACAAGGTCTAATGATGGAGCAATTGTTTTAGCTCCTTCTTGCCATTTTGCTGGACATACCTGACCTGGATTATTTGCCACATATTGTGCAGCTTTTAATTTTCGTAATGTTTCTTTCACATCTCGTGCAATTGCATTATCGTGAACTTCCATCGTTTTAATCTCACCTTTAGGATTGATAATAAAAGTGCCGCGAAGTGCTAATCCCTCAGCGTCAATATGAACCTCAAATGCACGTGTTAATTGATGTGTTGGATCACCTACTAATGGAAATTTAGATTTACCAACTGCTGGCGAAGTCTCATGCCACACTTTGTGTGAAAAATGAGTATCAGTAGTTACTATGTAAACTTCAGCACCTGCTTTTTGAAATTCTGCATAATGGTCTGCTGCATCTTCAACTTCTGTTGGGCAATTAAAAGTAAATGCAGCTGGCATAAATATCACCACTGACCATTTACCCTTAAGATTTGCTTCTGTTACATCAATGAATTTACCGTTATGAAATGCTGCTGCTTTAAACGGTTTTACTTCTGTGTTAATTAAAGATGACATCACTTACTCCTTCTTTACATGGTTGAAAAATGATGATTATAGGCAAGTCATTTAGATATGTATAATCAATTGTTATTATATTTA